>WBZP01000483.1_pt1 | contig 53461 bp, 48 predicted proteins | sample 5204301 | NCBI WGS metagenome assembly WBZP01 (sample SAMN12412401, study PRJNA552823) | activated sludge metagenome | isolation source: activated sludge from nitrification reactor of wastewater treatment plant... | place: USA: Pennsylvania | collected 2017
GTCACGCCCTGGTTTCTCGCCGCATTCCCCACCCGTCCTCGTCGCCAAACCACTAAGGCGGGTACAGACGAGGCCGCCCCACTAGCGAACGGAACCTGTGGATGACTCAGTAGTGCTAGCTGAATCACCTGGCTGAATCACCTAGCTGAATCACCTAGCTGAATCACCTGGCTGAATCACCTAGCTGAATCACCTGGCTGTTTCAAGTCGGTTTTACAGCTAGCTGGACAGCACCTGATTTTGGCAAGGGGCCAGCAATCTATTGCTTGGTTAATGGGAACATAAGTGCCTTATCTGATGGACGGATAGTCTCAATACCATGCAGAGGAAGCGCAAAAAGGGATCATGGCCCGCTGAGCGCTGCGTCAGCAGTCCTCGGATGAATCGGACATCGCCGGTCTGCTCGTCGAGTAGTATATCCTCTCGTATCAGACTCTCCGTTGGTCTAGCGATACAGTGCGCAAGATAGTGATGCTGCCGCTCGCAGGCGGAGTCCGCGACTGCCACGGATGCCTGGCGCAGAATGTGCGGCTGGTTGTAACCGGCAAACAGCTCGCGACACGCAATGGTCCAGACGGTCAGTTCTCGCTGCGTGTCCCCGGCCAGCTCGACGCGCCCGTACAGCTCCGTCTGAAAACCTCCCAGAACGTCGACCGCGACGGCCACTGGTGAACCTTGGACAAACCACCTGCGCCTGCCGATGTAGAGCTGGGCCCAGTAAACGCCGATGCCCTCACGACGGATGCTTGAGCTTTCATCACACCGCTATAGACAGAAAGCACGAACCTAAAGCACACGCATGAAGCATACAGATGGAGCATACAGATGGAGCATACAGATGGAGCATACAGATGAAGCATACAGATGGAACATACAGATGGAGCATGCAGGTGGAACATACAAATGGAACATACAGATGGAGCATGCACATGAAACATGCGTATGCTTTTTGTGGCAGCGAGACGCTCAAGCCTATATTGATGCAATTTTTATGCCATTAAGGAAACTAGCCAAAGATTACAAAGTTTTAACTAATCTACCTGTATTTCGCTACATCTGACTACCTTACAGATGTTTCTGGCGCATGCTTCTGGCACATGCTTCTGACACATGCTTCTGACACATGCTTCTGATACATGCTTCTGATACATGCCTCTGACACATGCTTCTGACACATGCTTCTGATACATATTTCTGACACATGCTTTATTCGTTTAATTGATGTCGATGCTCCAGCCCAATCGCAACGTCGCAGGTGCTACGGGGGCTACCGTCGCGCCTGATCAAGGTGGGTGGAGTGGGAGGCGCATCGGGGGTTCTCACCACAAACATGCGGAGCACCCACGACTTCGAATTGCCAGGGAACCCCGCTGGGAGCCTCTTTCCTGATCGAAGTCCGTCTCGCGATGGACCTCGGTGACAAATGGCTCTTTGACCTCCTTAGCAACGCGTACAGCGCCGCAGGCATTCGAGATGTCCTACAGGACCGCTGCGGACGAGCTGAGAGTTCTCCAGGAGCGCGTGCTCATCCTCGGAGATAGAGTGCGTGCGGGGTGGGTCGAGCGGCTCGTGGAACAGTCTGCGGACATCTTGGTGGAGTGACCGCTCCGAGGAGTATCGAAAGATCGTCCTCGATCAGAAAACCCCACCTACACGGCTCCTTCGTCGCTAATCGTCGATCAACGTATCGAACCTCTCCGCACGGACAGATAGCCTGGCCCCTGACCCACAGCAGTTCGATTAAACGTACTTAGACCTACGCTTAATCGAGGATACCCAGCCCAAATAAGCCCCCCTGAATTAAGACAGGCCACGACGGTAGAAAATTTTTCGTTGACGCGGATGCGTGCGGTGACCGTAACCGCTTCGCCAGTGCGCGGGGTGAGCGGACGATGGGCGACGTTGTCGATGAGCGGTGGCGCGTTGTCATCATAGCGGGCATTGCGGGCAGCAGGAGTCGGTCCACTGGCGGTGGACAGACGCCAGCTACCGCCGTGTTTTCCGTCGAGACTCGGGTTGATCTTCTCTATCGAATAGCCACCATCACCACCGCCGGTGGGCCAGGGGAAGCCTCGTCCGTAGCTGACTTCGTCTCGACGACGACTCAGCTCATCACGCAGAATAATCGTGTCCCCACTCGACGACAGTCCACCGGCAAACGGTCCGAGCGCCCGCACCCCCGGAAAGCGAGCTGCCAGCACGGCCGGATTCTCGGCGATGACCAGATACGCGCCCGGTGCCAGCGTCGTGCCCGCTGGAAAGGTGTAGTCGACTCCGCCCGTAAGTCGCCAGCCCGACAGATCGAGCGCACTGTCCGAGACGCTGACCAGCTCGATGAACTCTTCCCGACTGGTCTTGTCAGCCGGAGCGTAGTGGATCTCATTTAGGACCGCGACCCGTGGTAGCGGTGGGTCTTCCGGCGGAACGGGAGGAGGCTGCTCAACCCCAAGGTCGGGAACCGGAGTGACCGTCTCCGAGCTACAGGAACAGACAGCCACAAGCGCGATGCCCCAAACGACGCGGCTCCACTGCGATCGGATCACCATACCGATCATCATCTCCTCGCTGGAAGTCGCAAACAATGCGTGAGCGATTCCATCGCAAATCCACGCAGGTACCTGGCAGACCGATTCAGCAGACTCGGATGTAGCTACTGTGGCTCAACGTCGACGATGTGGGATAGGACGGTGACCCCGCCGCGATCATCGCGCAGCACGGTCCAGATTCGGACCGCTCCAGACTGCTGTGGTGCCAGCCACTTTGTGCGGATCTCTGTTTCATCCACAGCGGTCGTAGTGGCCAAGCGGAGGCGTCCTTGCGATGAGAGCCAGGAGACAGCAGGCCGCTCCACCGCCAGCTTAAGCTTCTGTTCTACGGGGTCAAACAGCACAAAGCGCTCGCTTGCTCGCTCGGACAGAGTCAGGTGCAGCGTGACCTCGCGACCTACAGGAATGGCAGAGAGCGACACCGTCGATTCATTCAACGTCGCAGTCAGTGTGGTCGCTTCCGGATTCTGATTGGCAACATACGTCCTTCGGAACTCGGCCGCAACCGAAGGGGTTGCACCAACCAATCCACAGCGAATCCGGATCAGTCCAATCGCCGTCTGATCAGAGACTCTCACCCGCACCGGTTGATAGTATCCCCCCGTTCCATCTGGATCACGCGGACGCAGCGCGGGTCCACCGCTCGCTTGCGGAGGTAGGTCTGGACCAAACAGCGTGCAGGCATCCTCTGGAACCTTGGCAACCACCGCCAACTCATGTCCAGCTATCGGACGCACTGCTTCACTTTCACTCAAACAGCGTTCACTGATGATGCTGGTTTCGACGGGTGGCTTGGGGGCGGCACAGAAGGCCCATTCAACGGGAGTATCCACAAGCGGTCCAGCAGCATCAGTGGCATACAGCACCAACCGGACAGACTCAGCGGGAAATACTTCCGCAGGCTCGCTTCGGACCGCAAGTACCCGTGGTGATTGAATCAATGAAGCGGGGGTGTCAAAGTCCGGGATACAGCCGCACAGGAATCCAAAACAGCTCAATATGAGTCCTATAAAAGTATTCATATCTATTCCCAATCAGTAGGAAAGCCTGATGCCAAGGACTGCGATCGTGGGCAACCCTGTGATGTAGTCTCGTTCGGTGAAATCGAATCGATACACGATCTCTTCGGCGTTCTGATGGTTGGTCAGATTCTGAACCTCAAGTTGCACGGCCAACGTCACCCCTTTCCCGAATGAAAAATCCCGATCGACCCGTGCGTCTAGTTGGACAAAGTCCGGCAGACGGATGCCATTATTGGCCCCGAAGATTGGCTGATAACGATCTCCAAACGAATCATAGTACGCACCCTGGACATCGCTCCGTGGCAAGCCCGAGGTGAAGCGTAGGCGCATCGAGAATCCAAATCCCCACAGCACGTAGCGAGCCGATGCTTGAAGCAGGTGTGTTTGATCAAAGTCCGCGAGTCGTACCGGAGCCGTCGGTGCGTCGCGGCGCTCACTTCGGCTTGCAGAGTAGGTGACAGAGCCGCTGAGTCCTCGCCAAAGAGACAACCGCACGGAAATCTGTCCCCCGTAGCTCTGGCCGGTTCCGTCTTGGGTGAGTAGCCGTGACAGCGGGGGAGTTGGTGAAGGACTGCGCGCCACCAGTTGGTCCAAATAGCGATAGAATCCGGCACCTTCCAACTGAACTCTGTCGGCAAGGGCAACCTCGGTACCGACGACCACATGAACCGCACGGGAAAGTCCCATGGTTGGATTGCCAAACACCGCACTGAGATCGGTGGGTTCAGGTGGCTGGTGATAGAGCCCGGTGGTCGCCACCAGCGTGAGTCTTTGCGCAGGCTGATAACGGAGTACCAATCGTGGTTCCACGGAGAAAACCATGCGACGACCACCAAGCGGTGGGGCCGCGCCCACCCGAGGTAGCAGCCTACTGACATCCAGTAGCGTTCCGGCAACGCGTAAACCGGGCTCTATCCGCAGCCTACCGAGTCGGACTCCCAACGAAAGGAATGGCGCAAAGTCGGCGATGTGTGTGGACCAGGTATCTGTGTTGATCTCTCGCCCCGGACTTTGACCAAATACCGAACGGTCGCCTTCCCGAGGTGGACGAGTCAGCGTTCCTTCACGGCGCAGCTCCGCCACACTCCCAAGTACATCCACACCGACCGATAGGAAGAGTCGAGCTACGATCCGGGCAGCATAGGAAGCCCGCAGACCATAGCGAATCTCTCGACGGGAAAGCCGTGCCGGGATGTTTCCAAACCGCGCTACATAATCACTGACATCAAGGCCGACCCAGGGTGTCACTGAGAGGTGAGCACCCCCTTGGGGATGTCGTTCATAGCGCAGCCCGAATCGATAAAAATCGCGCCGCCAGGTCTCGGACTGCGCCTGCGCAGCATCCAGTTGAACCCGCGCCCGGCGCAGCTCATCACCAGAACCCAGGATCGTGGCAGTCACGGACTCATCCTTGCGAAGCGACAATTGGGCCCGAACCTGAAAGTCTTGATAGCGCGGTAGCGGAAAGAAGTCGCCCAGGGCCTGTCCAGAAATCGCGGAGAGTGCGCGATCCAAATAGGAATAGCGACCCGCAGCCGCCACTCGCAAGCGCGGACCCAGGGTCGCCGAGAGTTGCGCGTCAGCATCGAGAAGATCAACGCTCAGCTCACCGTGGAATCCATCCACCAGCGCTCGCTCGCCAATCAATAGGAGCCCGCCCAGGGCTCTCCCATAGGCCGCGCCATAGCCCGCTGGCAGAAGCGTTAGCTCTTTCACCATCGCCGTTGGGAGGACCGTCCGCAGTCCGCCCAAGTGATACAACGCCGGAAGCTCGATTCCTTCGATGTAGACCCGCGACTCGGCAGGAGCGGCACCAAAGATCACAAGCTGTCCGGATCCAAGCTGCGCTCGCGCCACACCCGGTGCAGACTCGACAGCGCGTAGGGCATCACCAAACCCTCCTGGCAGAGTCCGTGCCTCGTCGGCCGAGCGCGTTGTGGCCAGTGGTCCGGTAGCGGAATCATTGGCACGGACAATCGTTTCATATGCAGAACCATCACTTGGATGTCCAGCGGCCCACACGGAGTCTGCCCAGCACAGACAGAGCCCAGCCAACCAGATTCCCGTGCCGTTCATCAGGGAATCTCCAGATCGAGAGCGAGTGTACCGGCACCTTGTCCGTGCTCCCCGCGAGTCATCGCGGGCAGACTCTGTCCACTGGCGCTAGCGACCTGGTGGCCCAGACTCCATACTGCAACCTGCCAATACGCCGTCGACTGTCCACACAATGAAAAGGTATCCACGCGGATCTGGTATCGACCCGAGGCTGCGAGTTTCCGATAGACCACGTTTTCCTGCTGTCTGCCATCGATCACACACTGCGAGTTGGAATCAATGTCCAGATAGCCAGTCTCAGTACCGGGCGGCGGTCGACCCGGAGCGGGGGAAGCCGGGCCACTCTTGCGTCGTGCCCAAGTCTCTTGACCGCTCGGATCGGTGACATGCAAATCCAGGTCAGCAGCGCGTTCCCAGCGTAGCGAGACCACCAAGACACCCTCAGGCGGGGGTTCGTCCGCTGCGAGCAGACTTTGGGTGGACGGGGGACCATAGTGCCCCGCTTCATCAGTCGCTTGTAGCCGTAGTGTGTACGGGCCAAGCGGCAGCCAGGGCGAAAACGCCAGCCGGGCACCAAAGCTCGGAAGCTCCGGTGCGGTCAGATCAGGAGCGCCTGCTGGCACGATATAATGACCGCTATCACCGTCGAGAAATAGAGATACGGCAGAGGCCCCCTGTTGCAACGTACCGGCCATTGGTTTGTCCTGCTGACCTGGCCACACCTGCGATTGCAGAATCATGATGCTCTGTACCGCTGGCCCACCTTGATCATCAGGTGGCGAACCAGGAACCAGTTGCGCCCCGGCAACCCGCAGCCAAGCGCTGAGTGGACTTTCCGGAGAGGCAGACTCACAGGAAGCCAGCACGCATAGCGTCAGCAGCAGCGAACCGCAGACTCTGCTCCGCATCAAAATGCCACCTGCGCACGAGCGACCACCGAGTCTCGACCCAGGGTGGTTGGAACTCCTGCGGCACTACGCCCCAAGGCGTTGCGGTTGTTATTGTATTCCACTGCAAGTCTTCCATAACGCGGATGCTGGACCGCCGCAGTCACCGCCAGGGTCGAAAATGCCGTCGAAATCGGCACGCGCACAGCGCCTCTCTGTTCCTGTCTATCGGAGTCTGGATCGTAGTAGTCAAAGCGAATTCCAATGCGTGCATACTGCGAAATACACTGGGTGACTCCAAGATAGTAACCCAGCTCTCTCAGATCACGACCGCTGGCAATCGGATCCGCAGGTACAAGTCCACGATCTAGGTTACGTGCCCACACCAGTTCCGCACTGATCTGGAGCGCACCGATTCGCGGGATCTGTGCCGTCAACTCTGCATCGATTCCAATCGCATCTCGGGTGAAGTTCTGGGAGGGAGTTGCCGCTCGACCTCGAATCACCTGAATCTCGCTGGGTTGAACCTGACCATCGTCGTTGTCATCACGAAAGGACAGGACATCCTTGCTCGATAAACTGCCCGGACTAAAGCCAGTGCCATACACGCCGGAAATCCCCGCACGGAGCTGCACCACCCTGAATATTTCGCTGTCGATTCCCAACCGCAACACGAGGTCTTTGCTCTGGTTTGGATCACGCGCTGCGAAGGCTTGTTCTCCCGATGGCTCTCCGTTCATGCCGGCCAGGGTGTAGCGTAGGAATCTCCAGCCGCCGTACACTTTCACCCCCAGATCATATTCTCCTGGAAATAGCGCCTTCATCATACTGCTGCGCTCTAGGAACAACCGCTCGGGATCGTACTGCTGCACTTCGCGACCAAAAGGAATCTTGAACAAACCAATCGACGCACCTAGGTACGGAATCAATCCAGAAGGTGCGGGCCACTCACTCCACGCCTCTGCACCGAGCAGTCGTGCCTGTGTTCCGGCAATCGTATTGCCATCGAGTTCAAGTCGTGCGCCGACATACTTGGCATCAGCCTCTGCCCGCAGCCGTGCCCGTCGAATCACAAAGCGAGTCTCGTTGAGCGGCTGCCCAGTTGCTCCATCCAGTTGATCGAGAGAGTCCTGCCGATAGAGCACTGCGTCGACTTGCACAAAGCCATTCATCCGTACCGCAAACAGATCCCGCCGCCACAGCTCGCTTTGCTGCGGGGTCAAGGCTTGGAGCTGGGCCTCGAGCTTGTGTACTCGCTCAAGCAGCGAGGGTGCTTCTCCCCGCACCACACTGGGGCCGAGCAGCAGAGCCAAGCCCGCCAGCAGGTTGCGGACTGCCCCTCTGTTATGGCAACGGGGGAAGCGTGCCATCAGCGTGTAACAAGGGAAGCACAGGCTTCTTATCGATAGACTGCGCACTGGTGCAAGCATTGAGAATCTCGATATGAGTACGAGGATTCTCTATACATGCCAGATCCGGAAAGGAGAGATCCTGGGGTTGGTCGTTGATTCCTGCTCCCGAGTCATCAGGACAACCGGTCAGCATCGCCACTACGAAAAGGAGTCCGTGGAACCTCCGTTCAATGCGCATCGCTATCGTTCCTCACAAAAGCCGTGTCGACAGGTACCACTAGAGCAAGAGGAGCTATCGATGCAGGCGGTACAGCGGGTGTTTCCGGTCGCTTGGGACTCGAAGTAACAACCGCAGGGGGCGTCTGGTTGATAGAGGGAAAAGTCTCCTCCCTCCCGCTCGCGCTGCACTCGCATTGCACAGCGTGGAATCAGTCCGACCCGTACCGTACTATCGAGTGGCTCGAAGCGAACGGAGGGCTGCACGGGATTCCCAACCAAGATATCAACGACCCGCTGCGCCACTACTTTGCGTGGTTTGCCCAGCCCATCGGTCTTCTGCAACCAGTGGGTATACGACCATAGGTGGTAGTGACCATCGCGTACATTCTGTTTATCAAAGCTACTTTGGGTCGAGTCTGGCCAGTACGCACGGTGCTGCTTGGTTGCTCGAAACGCCAGCGCTTTCAGGGTGGCTCGGTAGCTGTCGTAGACCTCGCCCCCCAAGATACCGATTGCTCTGTCTGGATTCGCTGCCGCCGATAGCATGCTGGCCAGCTCTTGAGACAAATTCACCTTCACACCTTGCCATTTTCCTGCGGGAACTCCGATCGAAGCGCCGATGCTGATCACGGTTCCCTTGGTGGCTGGACGGCCAAACAGCAGGTTGTTATCCAGCCATGGTGCAACCTGGCCCGTCATCCCGAAGCCGAACACAAAGTAGGCCTCCTCTGCCGTGATCGCACGTTGCGAACTGGCCAGCGGAACCGCAAACACAAACGACTGCACCGGCCCGAGCGTATCGATCACATCGCTCGGTTTGGGAGTCGGGCATCCAGCCAGAAAGACGATCGAGTTGGCGATGTCCGCGAGGACTCCCGGTGCCGCGATCGTACAAACCGGAGGGGTCGGCATCGACTTGGGATCATAGCCAGCCGGAATATAGGAGAAGTTCCCGCTCATTCGTAGATCACCGTAGAGCGTATCAAGGTTGGTGCACGATCCGGTGGCTCGCCAGATCAAGGTAATCTGTTCACTTGCGCGCAGCTTGGCACCTAGCTCGCGCATCAGATTGGTTTGGGTATCACCAACGGTAAGATAGACCGGATTGGGAAGGTTCACAGCATCGTCGCAGACTGGCTGCGCAAACACCGGTCCAGTCATTCCCAACCACACCGCACAGCGTACGATCGCCCGCAACAGCAGAGTGTTCATGAACCGCTTCATGCCGCACTCTCTTCCACGATGCGCTCGCCACAGGAACGCACATCATATCCGAGGGAGGACAGTTCCTTGCGAAAGCAAGCCGTGGTCATCAGGTCAAGCAGCCTTATCATTCGCCGTTCGGTCAGCGACTCCCGCGGAATCACGAGATCGTAGCGTTCCTCCGCAATCGGAAGGAAATGCAGCCCGAACAAAAGCGCTGCGTCTCGAGTTGCGACGCCCAGGTCTGCGGCTCCCATTGCGATCGCAGAGGCTACCTCCAGATGACCGCTTACAGGCAGCACCCCCGCACTGACTGAGTCGATCGCAACACCGCAGCGCAAGAGCTCACGATCGAGCAAGCGACGCGCTCCTGCACCTGGTTCGCGAAGCGCCAACCGCAGTCCTTTCCGTCGCAAATCTGCTGCATCGCGGATGCCTTTGGGATTGCCGGGAGCCATCAGAAAACCCGCCTCCCACCGCCCCAATGTGATCATCGAAACCTCTTGATGACGGGTATGACGACGCACATCCGGGATGTTGTTCTGTCCCGTTTTGGCATCCGTTAGATGCACGCCAGCCAGATGTGTATGCTGCTGCACCAGCGCATGGAGCGCAGCGGTGCTGGAACGAGGGAACCAGAGAAATCGCCCCGCTCCCTGACGCGCATTGAGTCGGTCTGCCAGAAGGCCCAGCGCAGCAGCACAGCCCATCAGCACCAGGTTTTCTCGCGATACCGCAGCCGGGCGAAGTAGCTCCACTTCTAGCTTGCGTCCACGCCCACGCGTCACCAAGGCATCCGCAGAACGACCAATTCCTTCGCGCTGAAGAGGGTATGACACCCAGCGGCCCGCAAGATGAGCGATGGCAACCCGGCCCGTGATTCCAACCCCAATGGGCTCTGTGGATAGACTGGACTCTGTCGATTCGGCACCAAACAGATCCTCAACCTGACACTCCAGAATCCGCGCCATGCGCAACGCCACTGCGACGGATGGCGAACAGCGGCCCGACTCGATCGCATGAATACTCTGCCGGGTTACACCCGCCGACTCGGCCAGCGTCACTTGCGACAATCCTCGGGATTCCCGAAGTTCGCGAACTCGATTGGCTTCGACTTTGCTCATGTAAAAGACACTTTACATAGCGTAAATCAAACTTGTCATCCTCAAAATCCTTCTATACAAGCGCGAGCGGGCAGCCTAAGTTATGGCCTTCGCGACGAAAGGACCAGCAGGCCATGATCAAGCTCAACGTAAACGGTAAGCAAGTAAACGTCGAAGCGTCCGCCGACACCCCGCTTCTGTGGGTGCTCCGCGACGATCTCCAGATGACTGGCACCAAGTACGGCTGCGGCATGGCTCTGTGCGGTGCTTGTACGGTTTGGATTAACGGCGCTCCTACGCGGGCTTGTCAGACTCCGGTTTCGGCTGTGGTCGGCCAGAAGATCACCACCATCGAAGACGTGGCGGCGCATCCTGCGGGCAAGGCGGTTCAATCGGCCTGGCGCAAGCTCGATGTGGTGCAGTGCGGATTCTGTCAATCGGGACAGATCATGGCTGCCACAGCGCTGCTCGCCCGCAACAAGCGGCCCACCGATGCCGAAATTGACGCAGCCATGTCTGGCAACATCTGTCGCTGTGCAACCTATGTTCGCATTCGTGCGGCCATCAAAGAAGCAGCCTCTACGCTGTAGGAGTTCGATATGAGCACCGAGATTCGCTTTGGACACCGTAGCGACCCGAGCCGTCGAGACTTCTTTAGGATTGGCTTGGTGGCCTCCGCAGGACTCACCCTAGCGGCCCTCATTCCATCCCCGGCCGAAGCCGGAGCAGAGCAGACAGGGAAGCCCACATCCGCCGCCTTTGAACCGAACGCGTTTGTCAGGATCGCGGAAGACAACACCGTCACCGTGATGTGTAAGCACACCGAGATGGGACAGGGAACGTACACCGGACTCCCAACCATTGTTGCAGAGGAGTTAGACGCAGACTGGGCGCAGATTCGGGCCGAGGGCGCGCCAGCCGATGCCAAGCTGTACAACAACCTGTTCTGGGGCAAGGCCCAAGGAACCGGCGGCAGCACGGCAATCGGCAATTCCTTTGCACAGCTTCGTCAAGCCGGTGCCACCGCTCGCGCGATGTTGATAGCAGCGGCTGCCAAACAATGGAACGTCGCAGCAGACTCCATTACGGTCGCGAAGGGAGTGGTGTCTCATAAGGCCTCTGGAAAGAAGGCGACGTTTGGTTCGCTAGCCAAGCTCGCAGCGACGATGCCGGTGCCCACTGAGGTCAAACTGAAAGACCCCAAACAGTTTGTCTACATCGGCAAACGTTTTCCGCGAACGGACTCTGTATCGAAGACCAATGGGAGCGCGATCTACACCCAGGATTTGAAGCTTCCGGGAATGCTCACCGCACTGGTCGCGCATCCACCGCGCTTTGGTGCAAAGGTCAAGTCGTTCGATGGAACCCGAGCCAAAGCGGTCTCTGGAGTCGTTGCAGTGGTTGCGATTCCCTCCGGGGTTGCAGTCGTGGCCAAAGACTTTTGGTCCGCCAAAAAGGGACGTGATGCGCTCTCTGTAGAGTGGGATGAAACGCAGGCGGTGAAGGTTGGCTCGGCGGAGCTAATCGCTCAGTATAGAGCCCTGGCGCAGACCGCCGGTGCAGTGGCCCGCAAAGATGGGGATGCCGCCGCTGCACTTCCGAAATGCAGCAAAAGAGTGGAGGCAGAGTTCGAGTTCCCATTCCTCGCCCATGCATCGATGGAGCCACTCAACTGCGTGGTTCAGATATCCAAAGCTGGCTGCGAGATCTGGAACGGTGAACAGAATCAGACCGGCGATCAGTATGCGGTCTCTGCCGTGCTCGGTCTGCGTCCCGATCAGGTGAAGCTGAATCAGCTTTTTGTCGGGGGGAGCTTTGGTCGACGAGCGAATCCCAAGTCCGACTATCTGCTGGAAGGGGTCTTCATCGCCAAAGCGCTCAACAGTGGTGCCACCGCAGGCGTACCGATCAAACTCCTGTGGACCCGCGAAGATGACATGACCGGCGGTTACTATCGTCCGCTGTACGTCCACAAGCTCAGTGCCGGCATTGATGCCCAAGGAAAACCGCACGCGTGGCAGCACCGAATTGTGGGGCAGTCGATCGCCACCGGGACTCCGTTTGAGCCGATGATCGTTAAAAATGGTGTCGATGGCACCAGTGTGGAAGGTGCCGCCGACCTCCCGTATTCGATTCCCAACCTGCAAGTGGAGCTGCACTCGCCACGGCCGGGGATTCCGATTCAGTGGTGGCGTTCGGTGGGATCGACTCACACCGCGTTTTCGACAGAGACGATGGTCGATGAACTGGCTGTCCTGGCGGGCAAAGACGCAGTGGCCTTCCGGAGCGAACTACTCGATAAGTTTCCGCGCCACAAGGGAGTGCTCAAGCTTGCCGCAGACAAGGCCGGTTGGGGCAAACCGCTCAGCAAAGGAAAGCCCGGTGAGCGGCGCGGTCGTGGCATTGCAGTCCATGAATCGTTCAATACCTTTGTCGCCCAAGTCGCGGAGGTTACGGTTGCCCCTGATGGCTCGTTTACCGTCGATCGCGTGGTGTGCGCGGTCGACTGCGGAATCATCATCAATCCAGATTTGGTGGTTGCACAAATGGAGGGCGGCATCGGCTACGGACTCTCTGCGGCGCTCTCGGGGGCCATCACGATCACAAACGGAGCCGTCGATCAATCGAACTTCCATGACTATCTGGTGCTCCGACTCCCAGAGATGCCGAAGGTGGAAGTCCACACGGTGACGTCATCAGAGAATCCCAGTGGCGTAGGTGAGCCGGCCACTCCGGTGATTGCTCCGGCAGTAGCCAACGCACTGTTTGCAGCGACTGGAAAGAGGCTCCGCAAACTGCCGTTTGCCACCAGCGATCTCAAGGCCTAACCGAAGGAGCGGCTCGTGAGGAAACTCCAATTTCCGCGCAATCGCTCCCTTTCGCTGGTGACTGCGCTCCTCTTCATGGTGGGAAGTGCGTGCAACCAGGAGAGTCGCGGCACGACCTATCACGATGATGCGGACTTAGGTGTTCTGGTTGATCTCAAAGTCGAACGGAAGCCTCCGGATCTGGGTCCGCCACCTGATCTGTCTGCGCCGGATGTGCATGTGGTCATCACTGCCGACAATGCCTATGCCTTTGGTTGGGGCTACGCCGACCGTGTCACCAAGCTCAACGGAAGACCGATGACCACAGTTGCTGGTGACATCTTCAACTGTCCCATCGGAGTAGGCCCAGAGGCCTATGACATTCCGGCGAGCGAAGCCCCCGCAAACGGCTATATCTACATTGCGGCCTGGGCAGATGATGCGACCACGCAAGGAGTCATCGGACAGTTTGATCGCGGCGGACTCCCAATCTACACGGGCGATGGGGACTGGGAGGTCTGTGCCACTGGACTCTATTATGACACCGGCCCTGCAGGAGGCGGACCCACGCTGGCGGTCGTCAATCAAGAGATTGCCAAGTGTACCGCAGGCTCAGGAAGTCCCACCTCGACCAGTGCAGGATGGGTCAATTCCAAGGGTGCCGTGACCGCAGGAGCCATCGGAGCGCTCGCGGTGGGCGAGGACAACAGCCTACAAGGGGGTGACTTTCCCATCGTTTGTCAGATGGATGCCACTGGCAAGAAGGGAGTCGACCCCAGCGCCCGCTGGATGTGGTACAGCCCCGACGGCAAAAGCCCATTCCGTCATAGCGGGGGACACAACCCAACCAGAGCCTTCCTGATCTTCCGACTCCCGAGCAAGACCATCGTCATCGGCTAAGGCACGTAGACCGGCGCTTCGTTGAGTGTGGCTACGCATCGCGTGAGGGCAACGTGGCCGCAGGTCTTTTGGGGGTCCAAACGCATCGCCGGCTGCACGATAGGCATCGCTTGCAGACACAAGGAGGAATCCAATGAGCGTTACTTTAGCGACGATCCAAAAGTTTGCTCTATTGCGTTTTACGGATGTTGCTGGATGAGAACGAAGAACATCCGAAATGCAGCCTGCTCTTAGTGCATAATGAGCACAAGTTTAGAGCAGTGAGGACGATGTCTTAGATAGTTGCTAATACTATCTAAGCAGATCTCTCATTAGGCCTGTTTTTTGATCCATCGTGAGGTCTTCTTTCTTTTTGATGGAAATCTTCGATACATCCTTTCCATCAACAGTCTTTACCCAACTTGTTGGCAAATCCGTGAAGAAGGTCACTTCGTAGGTTCCTGTTTTATGTCCGAAACCAAATACCGTCGACTTTTCGATGGTATCGGCATTCAATACAATGTAGTCAGCATCAATCTTCTTCAGGTCAGTGAGCCAACTTGCTTCCTCTGCGCCCAAGGACAGATTCTTGTCCTCAACCCAACGGAAAATACGTGCATTGGGAATTTCAATCATGTAATTCACGCAGCCCTTCGTCTCATAGGATCCCTCTTTGGTCCGAGCGGTCGCAAGTGCGTACACTTTACCTTCTTTTCGCAAGGTTTGAGCAAAGGCTGCAACGATGCCCTGGTCCTTGGTTTTCTTTTCCTTCTTCATTTCGGTTGTGAGATTGCTCCAAACATCAGCCATCTTAAGAACAAACTTCGGAGGTTTGGCTCCCCACGGTTTCCGGACTGTCAATCCAGAAATTAACCGGATATCTGCATCGCCCCAATTTGCAGTTGATTCACCCCTGTAACAAGCTAATTTGGCCATGTTTACCTTCACTTTCTTTAGCAAAGAGACAATTTTTCGGTAGCAAAGGCTGGTATTTTCACCTTTTTTGAAGTGCAACACAGTGGCAGGTTCTTGTCAATTGTTGATTTCTGAATGACTGCAATCTGTGATAAAGTGTTGATTTGTTTGGATTCCTGTCTGAAGAGGGGGCCGCTCTTCTTCATTCAAGAGAATCGGCACCTTCCCGCGCACATCCGCAGGCTGCCGAGGTGAGGCCTTCTCTCGACGGCACGCGGAGACGAGACGAGATCACTGATAATGTACGGACCGTCGACGAACCTGGGGGGATTTCCCTCGTTCCGAGCGTGGATCACAGGGAAGCGGACGAGCGCGGTCCGCGACAGCAAGGATAAGAGCGATCAATCTCCCACCCGGTGGGCGCTGGCTTGGTGTGGACGACGTCTCATCGATGCCAAAGTGAGTAGGAGTCCCAGCGGCACCCAGGAAGTGGCACTTGGCGTGGCGGTTCGGGCCGTCATCGTCAGCGAACACCCTTGGATTTCGGCCACGCTGTCCATCTGAGGCGGTGGGGACTCGATGGAGGGCGGTGTGGGCAGCGGTATTGGCGACGGTGGTGGCGGCGAGGGCAGGGCGAGCTTTCGTTGGATGAGCGTCCACGCGCTTTCATCCTCGTACCCAAGGGCCCAGAAGCCGACGCCCCCGAGCTTCTGCTCGACGATGTAGTCGATTTTTCTGCCCAGGCTTTCCTCATCGTCGTACCAGACCTGATGCAGGACACTCTTGGCATCGGTGTACACGTACCAAGCGGACTGCGAGACCGGTTCGTAGCGACGAGACTTGACCTGCTCTCGGGCCGTCGAGTACAGCACCGCCGATCCTGTGCCAAGTGATTTGGCACCAATTTTGTCCGTGTCCGCTGGGTAGTCGTAGCCGTACAGAGGGAGCCCCAGCACAATCTTGTGACGCTGCGACGGACCGACGGCCGAGAGATACTCTGCGACCGTCTTGGACAGGCAGTAGTTGCCCCACGGTGACCCGCAAGCCAGTGGCGCTCCAGGGCCGGGGGTGCTACTGCCGCTCCAGTGATAGCCGTATCCCATGATGAACAAGGTGTCACTCGCAGTGGCCAGAGCCGCGTAGTCGTAGGCACTGTTCCAATCGACGGCTGGAGTGGCCAGCGAGAGCTGCGAGTCGACCTTCTTCGCCTTCATTGCGGACCGTAGCTTGCGGATGAAGTCGACCAGCGGCCCCCGATCGCTACCGCGCAGGCCTTCGAAGTCAATGCTGAGACCGTCGCCGGGCTGGGTGACGAGCGCTTCCTTGACCAGGGCCGCGATGAGCGTGTCTACGGCAGCAGGGCTGGTAAGGAGGGTGTGCAGGCTGGCCGGATCGAAGTTCGTGACGGCCAGCTCAACCTTGATGCCATGGCGATGTGCATCGTCGATCAGGGTCCGCGCTTGGCTGGAGCGCCAAAAGGCCGTGCTGGTCAGCGTTCCTGTGTCACTTGCACCGACGGAAAATAATGCGATATCGGTGAGTCCTTGATAGTCCCAGGTCTTCTTGCTCGCCGTCCAATACGGAATGTAGCCGAAGACGCGGGTCGCAAGGCGCGGCGGAGGTTCAGCCCGCACGGTTGTTGTCCCGAGCGTTCCCAGCGCAAGCGCTCCGCAATGCCACGCCATGAGGCGCAAGCTGCGACGAAAAAGACCAACGAGTGGGCGATTCATGCCGCAAATATAGGCTGACTCAGATCAGCAAGTGAACTGCGATTGGATCGGGCGCGGCTTCCGGCAGCGGGAGAATCAGTATTTGATGACGGCACCGTAGTCGGTTTGGGTGTAGCTGCCGTCTCCAGCCACCGTCGAAAATCTGCGCTGCCACAGCATCAGGCACGAGCCCGCAAGATGTGCGTCATAGGAGCCAGCGCTCCCGGTGGTGGGACAGTAGTTGGTGGTGATTTGCTGGGAGGTGCTCAGCGCTCCACAGTCACTCGTGCCGAGCATCAAATGGATCGAGGTGCCGCCGCTGACTTGCAAACCTGCGGTGGTGCTGGCCTCCGTAGTGATCGGTCCCCAGGCACCGCAGCCGCTGACACTGTTGCAGGGTCGCGAGCGCCGACTGATGGTGACTGCGCCGAGCGTGGCCGTCGAGGACGGAGGAACAAACTTGGCCTGTGCCTGCGCCACGGTCATCGGGGTGTCCATACAGGCATTTGCATCAAACGGATTGGTTGTGCCAGACGACGGCAACGTGGGTGGGACTCCCAGCTTGTTGGCGACCGTGACCGAGTTCGAGAGCTGACCGTCTGGATTTTTCACCTGCATCGCAAAGCCTGACCAATAGGTGGCGTCCGAATTGGTGGTAATGCACATCAGGCGTGGGGACAGCCAGTTCCAGGTGTCTCGATTGAGTTTGCTCGTCTGTGCATAGGGGCCGTACGGCATAAATCCGTTGCTGGTCCAGAACTGATTTCCGGACTGGAAGTAGCGACCGACCACGAACACTCCGGTCGTGCCTACGCAGTTGTTTCCCAGATACGACTCCGTGATCTGCGGTGCCGGACAATTGCCGAGTGATTTCCAGTCCGTAAAGCATTCCGCATCGGTCGGGATGGCCGGCGCGAGATCGGGCTGCGTTCGAAGATCAGGGGTCGATCCAAGATCGGCGTTTGAACCGGCCAGATCAGCGTTGTCCATGGGAACCGAGAGATCGACGGTGGTATCTGTTCCTCCTCCCGTAGAACCGCCAGAGGAGCAACCCATCACGTAACCAGCGAACAGAGAGAGCCACAGCCAATTTTTCATGGGGTCACATCATAGCAAATCGTGCAGCGGGCACAAAGTGGATCGGCAGAGGTGTTGATGTCCTCAAAGACCTACTCGAAGCGGTCCCCGGGGTGCTACAAGACGCGCATGATTTCTCGATTGGCGTCGTGTAGTTGCGGCAAATTGACGGTTCGTTGTCAGGGTGAGCCCGTCCGGGTTTCCATGTGTCACTGCCTCGCCTGTCAGCAGCGCACCGGAAGCGTCTTCGGTGCCCAAGCACGCTGGCCGAAAGCGCAAGTTACCATCGCTGGCGCGGCGACTGAATGGACCCGCACAGGCGACGAAGGAGGAACGCTCACCCATCGCTTCTGCCCAACCTGCGGCGCAACCGTGTACTACACGTGCGACGACTTTCCCGACGTCATCGCGGTGCCGGTGGGAGCGTTCGCCGACCCGACGTTCCCGGCTCCCTCGTTTTCCGTCTACGAAGCCCGCAAACACTCCTGGGTCAGCGTTCCCGCTGCTGCCGAACACATGGACTGATGCAACCCGGCTACGCGTTTCCTTCCGGCAAACACCGCCCCGTTCCCGGCCCATCCCAAGCACGGCGGTATCGATTGACTCGCGGGTTTCCTCGTTGTGTGATGGGCCCCTTTCTACGAGGTCTCCCAATGTCGATTCCCGAGCAAGTCATCCGCAAGATTGCATCCGCGAAGACCAGCCTGCGTCAGCAGCTTGGTGTGGCCATTCACTCGCTGGCGACGCAGATTGAGAAGCCCGCTGTTCGACCTCCGAGCACGGCGATGGCGAAGGTAGAGACCGCGACTCCATCGGCTCAAGAGGTCGCACGCCAGATCGGTGACGATTGGAAAGTGGCGGCGTACTACGAACTAGCGGAAGCAGCGATGGAGCCTGCATGGCACGAGCTGCTATTCCCACTACTCAAGGACTGCGATTTCTCTGCGGTGCTCGACTTGGCTGCAGGGCACGGACGCAACAGTGAGTACCTGCGGAAGTACGCACAGAAGATCTACATTGCCGACATCAACATCGAGAACATCGAGTTCTGTCGTCGGCGCTTCGCAGATGATCCCCGTTTTGAGTTCGTGCTATGCGATGGCCTGACGCTGCCGTCGATCGCGGATGCGAGCCTGACCCTTTTGTACTGCTTTGACTCGATGGTCCACTTTGATTCCGACACGGTGCGGGCCTACTTGCGGGAATTCCGTCGCATCCTGCGTCCAGGCGGACGGGGTCTGTGCCATCACTCAAACTACACAGCAAAACCGACGGGCAGTCTGCATGACAATCCGCACTGGCGGAACTTTATGTCGCAGGAACTGTTCACGCACTACTGTCACAAAGAAGGACTTCGCGTGATTCGCTCGCAGCTTCTTGACTGGGGTGGATCTCGATTTTCAAACTGGGGCAACGATCCACTCGTGGTCCAGAACCTTGACTGTGTGACGGTCTTCGAGCGCCCGGAGTAGCAAGGTCTCCGAAAATGGACTCCCGAGCTAGGTCAGCGTCCGGGGGTTCCCCCTTTGTTCTGGCTGGCTTGCCAGGCGCTTGCGCCATTCCAACTGGTGGTGGCCGCTTTGGGATCGATGATCTCCAAAGAGTGCCCTTGTCCGTCACTGAGCGGATACCACTTGTCGTTAAACGTGAAGTCCTGAATCGGAACGTTCTTGCCAAACGTCAGAAGGATGCGCTCGCCGCCGTTCGAGAGCTTGTCTTTGTACTGACCTGCGATTTTGATTCCGGTGTTGCCGTAACGGGCGCGGAAGTCATCGCTGTTCTCAACCACGACGACGCGCTCGCCGGGAGCAAGCTGTTTCACAGTGCTTTCAGCGAAGCTATAGCGGACGCCATCTGTGATCGCCACGTTGCTTAGATCGACGGAGGCTGTGCCGATGTTCATGATCTCGATGAACTCCTCCGCGAAATCTCCTGCCGGGTGAAAGTGCAGTTCGGTAATCCGCAGGTCCGTGGTTTGCACAGGGGGCCGAGCCGGTCCAGCCACGGTAAACTCAATCGGCAGAGACCACCGACTCCAGCGTCCGGTGTTGTCCATCATGCGAACCCGGGCGCGATGGACTCCTCCGACTCGCAGAACTTCCGGAGGAATGCTGATGGTGTCATTCCAGGTGGTGAGGATAGGACTCTCCCATGCCGACTCGATCTCGTATTTGCGAGGCGTGACCAAATCGGGGATGACCGTCGCGGGAGTCACCTCTGCTACGCGCCAACGCAAGGCACCGAAGGTGGCAGCACCTTGGGGATCGGAAAACGGAGTGGTACGGAATCGAATGTCATCGAGCGGATAGCCAGCCGAGCCCACGTAGCTAAGTGTCGGTCGATCAGGAATCGCAGCATCGGCACTCTCTGTGGCAAGCCGCGTCGCACCATAACCGGTGAGCGTGAAGTCCTTCAGCCAACGCACCATCCCGGCGTGATCGGCGCTGACCAGCGTGCGATTGACGACGCCGCCCCGGAACGTGGTCGACGCTGGGTTTCGATAAAACGCCCCCTTATGGGAGGCCGTTGTGCGCGGATGATAGTTCCACATCGCGGCATCCAGTTGCACAAAGGAGGGCTTCCCAATGGCCACCTCCCGACCAATCCACGCCGCTTGTTCATCGACCAGAGCACCCAGTTGATCGTCTGTGAACAACAGATCGGCAAGCTCGCGACCCCGGTTGCGATACTCCGTCATCAGTTCCGCATGTTGCAGAATCGAGTTCTGCAAGTTGATCACTCCTGACCAGTGGGTCACGGGCATATACAGCATGTCCAAATCCCACGGCATCGGAGTCCATAACATAGTCTGCGGGTTGAGGTAGATGCAGTGGTTCCATCCATCGCGCAGATCCATGTTGTTGACAACACGATCGGTGGCACGAAAGGCGAAGTAGGCAGGGAGGTTTAGATTGCTGCGCCACCAGGTAATCGGCTGCGACGAGTTGAACCCAGTGCGGAAAGCATCGTAGTCGGCAGAGCTGAGCGGTGGCAGCGGTCCTTGATTGCGCTTGTCACCGAGCCCTCCTTCCACTTTGTAGACGTTGCCATCAGGAAGACCGCGCTCATCCAGAAATGCGCCGTCGGTCTGCTCAATTGTTCCGTACAGTCCCCACAGGTCGCCCCGGTACTGATCGGTGGCGTTCTGCTCCTCTGCTTCGTCCACGACCCGGAAGTGCAGATAATTCATCTTCGGTGCCAAGGTGCCAGCCAGCGCATAGAGGCGAAACGCAACACTTTCATCCAGACATCCCATGCCACGGTTTGGGGGCACCCACGGCGTCGCACACGCCGACAGATTCATCGTTCGCCAGCGGGTCTTGTAGGGCTGACCGAAGTCATCCCGGGCCTGAAATTCATGACCGCGCCCGAAGTGGAATCGCCACTTGTTCTTTCCGGATTGATAGGTCGAAAACTCGCCCCGATTTTCGAACGTAATGTGATCGTAGACGATGCCGCTCTCGACGATGGTTCCGTAGAAATGAGCACTCTCATAGGCGCTGACGTACTGGCTCTGGGTGACATCGGATTCTTGTGCAAGCAGATGGTAGATGGGAAGCCGGGCCATCACTTCCGGTCCATAGTCCGTCAGCGGAGTCACCCCGGGCTGATTGGCACCACGCCACAACGGAACGCCATCGTAGACAAACCACGCGAAGTTCGGCTGCGGATCATCGGGATAGGGAACCTGCACAGAGCGAGACGTACCATCGGTGGCCGTGATCCGATAGCGAACCAGTCGGCGGTGTTTTGAGGTCGCGCCATCGACCACTGCCGTAAATACGCCATCCCCCGCCACTGCATCCCCCGCCGTACCCTCATCGCGCATTACTACGCTCGTCCAGCCTTGGCTGTAGGCCGGATCGGTCCGCCGCACATAGGCCCCAGGCTCGACGAGCTGGTATTCCAGTTTCACAGCAGAGACGCCGTTGCTATCGGTGACGTGAACGGGGTTTAAGCATGTCCCTACAGCAGCGCACTTGAGCGCATGCGGAAGGGGCCTTGAAAATGCGAAATCACCTTGGTCGGAATAATGTCCCTGGCGGACTAATTGTTGGGAGTAGGACGGCTGTAGGATACGTTCGGGTGAGTACCGACATGCAGGCGGCGGATGGACTCTCTTTGGATGCACAGAGAGCGGCGATCAAGTCCTACTGCGAGTCTGTTGGATTGCACCTGCTTCAGATTCATGAAGATGTGGAATCGGGAGGGAGGGCGGATAGGAAGGGTCTGGCGCAAGCGCTAGCGACGGCGGCAGATGTGGTGATTGTGCTCAAGTTTGATCGGCTCAGTCGTTCGATCAAGCACTTCTGTGATCTGTATGAAACGCACTTTGCGGATGGGACGAAGGAGCTGGTTGCGATTCGGGAGGCGATACGTCTCGACTCTGCGCTTGGGCGGGCGCTGGTCAGTATCCTTCTTGTGTTCGCGCAGATGGAAAGGGAGTCGTGCGGGGAACGAGTGAAGGAGGCGATCGGACACATCCGTGGGAATGGCTATCACTTTGGGAAGTCTCCCTATGGAAGCAAGGCTGTACCGTCGCCAGAGAATCCTCGGTATCGCATCTTGGTGGATGATCCAGAGGAGCAGATCGTTCTGTCGCGGATCAAGTCGATGATCGAATCGCGGGTGAGCTATCGAAAGATCGCGGCACAGTTTAACGCCGAGCAGATTCCTCCTCCGCAAGGAGCGTCATGGACTGTGTCTGTGATTTACAACCTCAACATTCGGAAGGGCTGGCATGTCTGTAAGCCGGTGAATCAGAGGCATCACAGCGATGAAGAAGTGAAACTCAAGATGCGCGAGCTTCGCGATCGAGGGACTACCTATCAAGGCATCGCGAACATCCTGAACGAGCTGGGATACCTTCCGTTTAAGGGACGCAAGTTCACCATGCTGAGCGTCTACAAGCTGATGGCGAACGTGAAGGAGTCAAAGCTCCTGACTCCGAAGCAATACTGCGAGTCGTTGATTCTGCGAACAGGGACCAGGCCGAGCTATCCGCAACTCGCGAAGCTACTCAGCGACGCGGGATACCAGACTCCCAAAGGGAATGCGAACTGGTGGCCCGCACAAGTGCAGCAGCTCCTACTCGGTCGCTACGATCAATTTTACGGGAAGAGGAAGCAAGTACAGGACAAGCCGGTTCATGTGGAGTGAGCCGATTCCTGTACGGTGACTGCGCGCAGAGCGCGTGATTCCTTGATTACCTGTTGATGGATGGTTGCCCGAGCAAAGAGAGTCTGCCCAGGCACAGCGTGGCGGACTGTTGACCTCGCTAACTCCGACGAGAACTGCTTGGTTGGTCGTTGGATGTGTGTTAGCAGTCGGGCAACGTTTGGAGGATGTCGTGGAACAGACGGAGAGTATTTCGGTTCGTATGGCATTTTCGAGGACCATGCAGTTTCTGGAGCGCCTTAGCAAACAGGGAACGCTGCAGGAGCGAGCCGCACGCAGGCGGGCGATAGAGACGTTGCGTAGTTCGCTGCCGAAAGCTGAGGAGTGCGAGGCTGAGCAATCAGATGAAGGGACCCAGGACCAACTTCGGCTTGCGGCGGGTATCGTTGAACCGACCAGCAGCGGAAAGGCTGCACTAAAGGCGTGGGGAGCGGATCTCATTGAGCGTCGACGAGCCGCAGGCTTGTCTCGCGCCGTACTGGCAGCGCGGGCGGGAATCTCCGATAGTACGCTGCGCAACGTTGAGATGGGCAGGCGTGCTCCAACACGCACCACGATCATGCACCTTCAATCGGTGCCCGAGTTGCGCATCGATCCAAGCCCGATCGGTGCGCACATCACGAGTCGTCGGCAGCGGACGCATGACCTCGCACCGAACTGTTGGTTGACACCGGAATACGATGCGCTGAAGCTCCACGGTGAGCTGACGATGCTGCTCAACGGGCGCGGTGGACATCTGGAGCAGACATATCTTTATCTGGACCATAGCAGCGCCGCCGCATGGTGCTCGATCGCGGAGCAAGAGGTCTACACGGTCGCTCGGATGCGAATGCCGATCGACCGCGTTGCTGAACGAATCTCCGAACTGGCAGGTTCCGTTGGACTCGATGTAATTGGGCTCGGCTGTGGTGATGGCAAGGATGAGGTTCGGCTAACGCAGTGCCTTCTGGAGCGCCACAGCAACCAAAATCTTCGACTCTACCTACTCGATATTAGCCAGCCGCTCTTGTGCGCAGCCTACCGTTACGCCGCTGAGTTGCTAGCAGATCACTCCAGTGTGTCCGTCTGTGCGATACAAGGGAACTTCCACAATTTGCAGCGCTACAAGCCGCTTCTGCACCTGCCGGAGCGCTCACACCGTCGACGTGTGATCTGTATTTTCGGCAACACCTTCGCCAACCTGCAAAACGAGATCATGTTTGTCCGCAACAGTCTCCTCGGGTTTGCGCCGGGAGACTTCCTACTGCTGAACGTACCAGCAACAATGGCATCAGCAGACGATCCCGATGAGATCCTGAGAAAAGACCCTCGCCTTGCTGAGCGGCCTCCGACAGAAACGATGACATCCTGGGTGCCAGTCCAAAACCGGATGTACACCGAACTTCTTCAAAGATACATCGCGGGCATCAAGCGCATGGAGATCAAGTCGATGCTCGACTTTGCTGCATGCCCAGTCCCTGGCAGTTATGCCGCTGATGTCCGCGCCACCGTTAAAATGCAGTCAGGCGAAACCAAGAACTTCTCAATCATCTACCTTAAGCGGTACGATCAAGCGCAGCTTGATGCAGCCATGCACAAGGAGGGTTGGATTCCCGTTGAGCACTGGCGTTATGCCGAGGAGTACCATCCAAGGCTGTTGCTACTCTATCAGCGGGCCAGGCAGATTTCCGACGACAGCTAACAACAGGTCGCCAGCCGTTACCCATGGTCAATCATCCGTTACCTGTCAGATACCTGCTTCGATTACCCGACTCAACAGACGACGCTTGACCCACTCAAGGAGTGTGGCCCATGCGTCGTTACCCGCCCGGTTTTCTCACCCTGGCAGCCTCGGTGGCCTGCGAACGGTTTAGCTTTTTTCTGCTGCTGAGCTTGTTGCTGCTGTACCTCAATGAACGGCTCGGATTTACCACCGCCAGCGCAACAGACATCCTCGGCTGCTTCATCGCTGCCACCTATGTGTCACCTCTCCTGGGAGGCATCGTCTCCGATGGCCGTTTCGGCGTCGTGCGTGTTGCATCGCTTGGCTACCTCATCGCTGCCATCGGTTACGCACTCCTGATGATTGAGAGAGTCCCGGCTCTGTCTGTCGGTCTAGCACTGGTTGCGCTCGGGTCTGGCGCAGCCAAGTCTGCGCCGCAAGCGCTCGCCACCCGGCTGTATGCCAGCATCCCCGAGCATCGCGACCACGGACTGACCCTGATTTACCTGCTCGCCAACGCCAGCGCGATCGTAAGTCCGGTCGTGGGAGAGACTGCGCGCTGCTGGCTCGGGTGGCCCGCTGCCTTCGCGGTTGCTTCGCTGGGACTCGTGGCAGCATGGGCCATTCTCCGTTCGCACAGCTCACTCCTACGCGCTGCTGAACAGTGCGAACCTGTCGCTGCTTCGATGAACTGCGGTAACCCTCACGGCTCCCTCCCGCTACTACTCTGTCTGTGTCTGATCTCGATGCTGTTCACGGTGGCACACATGCAAGCGAGTACGACTCTGCTGCTCTGGGCTCGCGATTACACCGACCGCCGATTCCTAACCTGGGAGCTACCGGTTCCGTACATCGCATCGCTGCACTCTGCTCTTGTGATTGCGGTGTCGCCGCTGCTTTCTCGCCTACTCCTTCGTCTGCGAGCCGCGCCCGGACTGGGTAACATGTTCAATAAAATTGCGGGAGGAATGGCGGTGACGTGTCTTGCTTATGTCCCGATGATCATCGCCGCGCAGCGATCAGGAGGGCTGAGTCTGGTCGGTATGGGATGGCTCCTCGGCTGTCTGCTGATGCTATCGGTCGCCGAGCTGCTGGTCGGAGCGCTCGGCCCGTCATTTGTCCTTCGCCTCGTGCCAACGCACAGCGGTGGACGGTGGATCGGTGCGTGGTATGCCGCGACAGCGGTTGGCTTCTGGGTCGCGGGTCGAATCGGTGGATTGTGGGACAGAGTGCCGCACAGCGCGTTCTTCCTAGGGCTGGCGGTGATTCCGTTGATCGGTGTCGCGGTGAGTCTCTATTGCCATCGATGGGACGCCAGACACTAACCGGACTCCGCAACCTCGAACCGATTCCTGATCGGACTCTGAGTAGCTTTCTCTCCAATAGATGGTGCCGTGAGTAGCGGGCGTTTGCGTCTGCCTTAGCGCGGCGCAGCGGATGCGTACCGATACAGAGCCCACTTCTTCGAGCAATTCCTACCTCACAAGAGCCGACCCTTTTCGGGAAGCCGAGGTGTTTCGACTGTCAAAGCCGTAGGGATCGAAAAATACACCCCATTCAGGTGCGTTTCTGTCGGAGAATGTGCGTCAACTTGTGATTCTGAGTCCTTCGGACAGAAATCGTCGGTGTTTTTCCGCACGGTCTGATAGGAATGTGTTCCACACGGACAACGGTCTATAGTGACCAGCCGTGGAGAGAGTCGACTCTACCAGCCGATTGACAAGGTCGATCCCGGTGTGAAACCAGCGCCCAAATCGCAGCCGGGGTGGCGCGGGCTACGCAACTTGGTAGGCCGTGCGAGGAATCACAAGAACTGTTCGATCAGGTTCATTAGTACATTCTGATCTAGATTCCCTTTGGTCAAATACGCGCTCGCGCCTGCGGAGAGTCCTCGCTCGCGACTGTGCTCATCATCGTTGCTGGTAATGAGAATCACTGGCAGCGTTCGGAACTGATCGGACTTGCGGATGGTCTGCGTCAGCTGAAATCCATTCAGTAGCGGCATGTCGACATCGGAGAGGACGAGGTCCACTCCGCCTGCTTGTACGCGCTCCCAACCCTGTACGCCGTCGGATGCCAATTCGACGACAAAACCTGCCGCTTCAAGAAGATTTTTTTCCAAGCTGCGCGTGGTTACAGAGTCATCTACGACCAGAATCCGTCTCCGCTTCCGGTCGCTCTCTCCACCCACTCGCATTTTTTGCAACAAGGAACCAGTTCCTGGTGCCATCGTTCCCTGCCTGTGGAGCAAGTCCGCGACATGCAGCGTGAGCGCAACATAGCCATCAGGAAGAATCACCGCACCGGCAATGTTGCGGATGCGCTGCACACGACTCCCGAGGGTTTTTACCCTCACTTCCTGTTCGGCAAGCAGTTCGTCGACCAGAAACGCAGAGATGCGATGTTCTGACTTCAGCACAATCACGGGTCTTTTGCCTGACCAGCCTTTGATCGGTGACTGTGGTAAGGCCAGCACTTCTGCCAACGGAACCAAAGGAATCGGAAGGCCATCCACCAGAATCATGGGGCGCTCCCCGACCCATAGGACTTCGTTTTGCCGAAGTCGAAGCAGCTTATGAACGTAGTTATTACTGATTGCAAAGGTCTGCTGACCCGCCCTCACAAGCAGCACACGCAACAAGGTCAGCGTCAACGGAACGACCAGACGGAAGGTCATTCCCTTGCCCTCTTGCGACACGGCATCGACTTCTCCGTGCAGCGCCTTGATCTGGGTCTTCACCACATCCAAGCCAATGCCCCGACCAGAAACAAGTGATACCGCATCTGCGGCGGTCGAGAAGCTCTCCGTAAACACCAGATCAATCATCTGTCGGTGATCGGTAGGAATTGGCAGATTCAGCTTCTTTGCCCGTCGCTGAATGGCTTCCACTGCCAGACCCCCACCATCATCGGACACCGTCACCTCGACCTGTCCCCCGAGCAGCGCAGCAGAGGCCACAATCGTACCTCGTACAGGCTTTTTCGCCCGCTTCCGATCTTCGGGTTTCTCTATGCCGTGATCGATCGCATTGCGGATCAGGTGACGAAGGGGGTCTTTCAGTCCCTCCAAGATCGAGCGATCCAGTTCCACATCTCCGCCTTCGATGCGTAGCTCCACCTCTTTTCCCGAAGCCCGTGCGAGATCGCGAACCATTCGATCAAAGCCCACACAGCCGTGCGAAAATGGAAGCATGCGGATGCGCGAGACCTGCTGATCCAGAGCCGCTCCGGTATGATCCAGATGGCGCCACTCTTCTCGGAAGGACAGCCGCAGTCGTTCTAGATCGGCAATGAGTGCTTGAAGCCGTGCAGGGGTCTCTTCCCACAGCTCTCGGCTCTTCGACTTGGAGGACGCAGCGCCGCTTGGGGGGACGCCTAGTGCGGCGTGACCGGGAGTCTTGGTGTGACGACGCCAGTCTGCGTGAAGGGACGTGAGCGCTTCCGAAAGCCCGGTGAGTCGATCGGAAGTCAGTCTCAATCGCTGTCGTGCGGCCAGTAGCTCACCACTGCGCGACAGCAGGATATCGAGCTTTTCGGTGTCGATCCGAACGGTTAGCGCCTCCTGCGTTGGCCCTCCATCGACGGAAGGATCAGACTTTCTTGCCGGTGGAGAGGCGACTGCGGGCATCGAGACAGAGGTCGGCGGAGTCACCTTCTGGCTTGTTTGATCTCGGTTCTCCGCAGCCGGTCGGATGGTGGTCTCGATAAACATCTCCATCTCAAGAGACACACCGAACAGCAGAGAGCCTTCCAGTGACTCCTGTTTGCGGAGCAGCTTCGCCGCTTCCGCCAGACCATCGAGTACTCCGAACAGCATCTGGATAAGGTGCTGCTCCAGCAGCGCTGGCGTCCTCCTTACCGCAGACAATATCTCTTCCAGTCGATGACACGACTCTTCGATCAGCGGCTGGTCAACAGCACGTGCGGCCCCTTTCAGACTGTGGGCATGACGCATTAGCTCTTGAATCCGCTTGTCGCGTTCCGCAGTACCGGACTCGGTTGTCTCCAGCGCCAGTACATCACGACTCATCGCATGGAGCCGCTCATCAAACTCAACCAGAAACACTTCCATCAAGCGCTGGACGAGCAGCGTCTTGTCCATGTCTGGCTCCTACGCTCCGGTGGGACCGGATTCCTTGAGGAGATCGTTGAGCTTAATGCCGATGTGATTCAACTCCTGGGCCGCGTTTACGGTCTGTGCCGTAGCCGAAAGATTCTGGGTCGCGATCTGGTTGATGCTGGCCATCGACACCCCAACTTGTTCCACCCCGCTTGTCTGCTGAGAAGCAGAGGTCATGATCTGGGAAGACACCGTTGCGGCCTCTGCAATGATATCGCTGAGCAGCTTAATCGTCTCTCCAGCTTGTCCTGCGGCCTGAGTCGCGGTGACCATACTGTGGATGCCTTGCTCGGTGGAATAGACCGCTGTGCTGATGGCTTTTTGGATACTTTCCAAGATGCTGCGGACTTGTCCGGTGGCTTTCTTGGACTGCTCCGCCAGCGCCTTCACTTCACTGGCCACGATGGTAAAGCCACGTCCGTGCTCGCCCGCCCGCGATGCTTCAATGGCTGCATTGAGCGACAGCAGGTTGGTCTGTTCCGCAATCTCACTGACCGTTGCGATGATCTCTCCGATGGCCTGGGTCTTCTCTGCCAGCGCGACGATATTCTCGGCCACTTTATCGGATCGCTCTTTGGCCACATTGAGAACATCCACCGTGTCGGTAACTGCTTTCCGTCCCGCCTTTCCGACTTCTTCAGAACGACGGACGGACTCTGCAACCTTGCGTGCGCGATTGGCGGCCTGGGCCGCCGTGCGAGACACTTCATCAACGGTAGAAACGGTGGCTTTCACTGCTGCCGCCTGTTCCCGCGCACCATGAGAGAGTCGACCTGATGCAGTGAGAATGTCTCCACTGGTGATTCCTAGCTGGACCACGACGCCACGAATCGTCTCTCCCAATCGCTCACGATGACGGATCTGCTCTGCCAGTGCATCACGGGAAACCAGTGTGGTCTTCAGATCTGCGATCATCTTGTTGAATGCACTGGCCAGCTCTCCCACTTCATCTTCTGAGACGACTACAATCTTCTCATGAAGGTTGCCGGAAGCGATCAGACTGGTGGACTGCGTAAGCTGCACAATCGGTCCCGAGATCGAACGCGCGACATACAGTGCTGTTCCAATGACCACGAGGATCGCCAGGAGTGCGATGACGGTCTGATCTCTTCGCATGGAAGCGATTGATGCGAAGGCCTCGTCGTACTCAATCTTGGTCACCATTCCCCAACGGAACGAGGGAAGGAATCGCCAGACCGCCAGCACGTGCTTGCCACCGTAGTCTGTCACGACCGCTGCTTGGGTACTTGCTCGACCGTTGGCGGCCTCGTGCAGAGCATGGTATTTGGGCAGCTCTTTGAGCGATATCTGCCGTCTGAACGCCGCGTTGGGGTCGTGACGTGTGGGGGCCATAAAGATGAGCCTCTCCCCACGCAGCGAGCTAACCACCGTCTCGCCCGTCTCACCCAGGCCGGTATAGTCCGACAAGAGCTTGTAGATCTCGGAATTGTTGAGCTGTAGCTCGATCACACCAATCAGCGTTCGACCCCGCATCACCGGTGCAGCAATGAATGCGGCGGACTCGTTGGACGACTGGTAGTAGTCGAAGTCCGACACCTCTGCATCTAGCATCGATTTGGTACGCTCAAAGACCTTGGCCAGGCTCGATTCGCGATAGGGTCCGGTGATGATATTCGACCCCATCACCTCCCCCTTGGTGACCGAGAACAGACACTCTCCATCCGGAGAGATCAGAAACAGATCGGAGTATCCGCGTGACTCTTTCACCGAGGTGAGAAATGGTCGCATCCGTTGATCAATCTCTTCGTATTCCGCCGACTTGTTCCCTGCCTTGTTGAAGGACTGGTTGAAGTCTGCGAGCGCGGCAATGATGTCTGGGATTCGTGACAGACCCGAGACATTGCGCTTGCGCTCCACCACATAGTTTTCGACTTGCACCGCCTTGGCTTTAGATGATGCTTCAAGGGACTGCTCGACCTCTCGACGGATAGCAGCCGCTCCGCGTTCATAGGTCACATACATGATGAGCGCCATCGGGACGGTGGTCAGGAGCAGAAACCAACCGAGCAAGCGGGTCGCGAGTCGCGGCTTTCTGAGGCTACCAATGAACTGACGCAATGATGAAGACTGCATGGCTTACTCCTACGGCGATTCGACATTCTGCCTGTTCGGATTCACCCACTGATGCTTCCATCCAATGAACAGATCGTTCAGGAGCTTCTCCCAGTCCGCTTTGGTCCGGTAGATGGGGTACGGGACTGGCCGTAGTGGCCGCTGCGAGTCCCACACCACATCAAAGTCTCCCTCGCTATCGATCTTCCCAATTCGAGCCGTGCGCCAGACATGATTGTTCTCTGCGTCGATGTACACTTGTCCCTCTGGGGCGCTATAGCTCTGGTTGGGAAGTGCTCCGCGTACTAGATCTACAGAAAAGGAATTGGCCGCCTTCACTGCGGCAGCCCACAGATACACGCCGAAGTAGGCAGACTCAATCGGATCATCTGTCACAGCGTCTGGACCAAATCGTGCCTTGTAGCGCTTGAGGAACTCTCGGTTTTCTGGATTGGGCTGACTTTGGAAATAATTCCACGCGGCATAGTCACCGACCATTTCCTTGACCGACAAGTTGCGCAGCTCGCGCTCTGCAATGGTAAACGACATCGTCGGAATCTTGTCCGGGGTGATACCGGCCCGCCGCAGCTCCCGAAAGAAGGCCAGGTTACTATCACCGGTGATGCTGTTGAGGATCACGGTTGGCTTGGCGGCGACAATCTTGGCTACCGTAGCCTTGGCCTCTTTGCTGCCCCACAGAATGTAATCTTCCCCAACCACCTCGCCTTTGAGCGCGGCGACCTGATCCTGAATCATCGCGTTGACTGCATGCGAATGCACCAGATCAGAGCCCACCAAGAAGAAGCGTTTTCCCAAGTTATCAAAGCACCATTTTACTGCCGGAATCACTTGCTGGTTCGGGGCAGCACCCGTGTAGATGATGTTGGGGGACTGCTCAAGGCCTTCGTAGGTCAGCGGATAGAACAGCAGGTGATTGTGACGCTCGAACACGGGCTTGCTGGTCTTGCGACTAGCGGAGTTTAGGAGTCCGAAGATCACCTTGACTCGTTCTTCAGTGATCAGACGCTCTGCTTCACGTGCAAAGGTGGCCGGGTCGGATCGCCCGTCGACCAAGATCGGCTGAATGGTCTTGCCAAGGAGTCCTCCCTGCTGATTGATCTCCTCAATCGCCATCAGCGTGGCATCGGCAACGGGCTTGGCGCTGAACGCCATTGTCCCGGTTAGTGCGTGCAGTACTCCGACCTTGATCGGACCATCACTACCGGACTCTCCCTTTTTGATACAGGATGACACTAGCAGCACAAGACAGCTCGTGATGAGAAGCGGTCCTAGCCTGCGGTACCTAGACATATTGTTGATGGTCATCGGTGTGCTCCTTGTGAGCGGTCCGGTTCATTACTTGCCAGTGCGCTGTTGAGCGAGGTCTCTGCGGCTTCAAGTAGGCGACGAATCTCTTCCTTCTGAGTGGTCAGCTTCATCAGCTCTTCTCCTCCAAGCTGCAGCTGGTTCACCGAGTCTCTGACATGAAGAAGCGACTGAGTCTGTCCCGACACCACGGATAGAATTTGTGTGCAGGTCTCTGCTGCCTCTTCCGCCTCGCTCTGCAATCCCAAAAGTAGACTCTCCGTTTGCCTGGTCGCTTCGACCAAGACATCGACGTTGTGCTCACTGTCCATCGCAGAAGCCAGCGTGGTTCGACTCGACTTCTGAATCTCTTCCAGCACCTGACGCATCTGCTGCGCGGACCCCTTCGACTGATCCGCCAGCGAGCGTACTTCCGCAGCTACGATCGAAAAGCCACGTCCAACATCACCGGCTCGCGCAGCTTCAATCGTCGCGTTCAGGGCTACGTGGTCGATCTCGCTGGCCAGTAGTTTCACGGATGCTGCGATCTGCCCCACAGTCTGCGAGCGATCTAGCAACTCCTGGATCGCGGTCGACAGGGTGCCACTCTTATGTCGCAGTACCAGGAGCTGTCGATGGGCCGACTCCGTCGCGCCATGGCCTTTGGTGGAGAGTTCACGGAAGCGCCCGATCTTTTCCCCAGTACTACGGGTTCGCTGTAGCGCATCGTCTACCGATTGGCGCAGCTCATCCAGTGCACGCGGTGCAGTCGAGCTCCCCGGACCGACCCAGGGCAACAGATCAATGGAGCGATCCAGGATCCTGCGCGTATGCTCAGCGTGGGTACGGAAGATGCTTGCGCAGCTATCCCTGACCGATAGGATCTGCTCTTGCAGTTCACCACAGCGACGAAACATCGAGACGCTGTTGGCACGGTGCAGTCGCAGCGCAGCGGCCAACAACTCACACTCTGTCCCACCGCTACCTGTCAGTGACATCTCCTCCACCTCATGCAGCGAGCGCCGGGTGAGCGCGTCGGTCAACCGCTGCAAGTGATCAAAGAAGCGCTGAAGCAGTAGGAAGGCGACGATTGCGGCCCCGGTGGCCAGAAGCGGTGGACCATAGGTAAACATTCGTACTGTGAAGTTCGGCGCTGCTGAGGAGATTTCGTCATCAAGAGACAGACTCTTGGCAATCACAAACGCCGGTGCCCCAAAGATGATGAGGAGGAGCAGGTAGAACACCTGAATCCTGGTGCTAGAGAGCGATGATCTCGCATCGACCATGTCCGTATCTCCTACCCCGACTGATTCACGTACAATCGGGAATCTTTCAGGAGTTCTCTTCCATCCAGTAGTAGCAGTCCATCGACCGTCACCCCTGCTGCACAGCGGCCAAGCGGTGGAACAGACAGCTCCGCAGAGTTTGAAATCGTCGACTTCGCCAGCCGTGCGGTTTGCCCAAAGCCTTGGCAGACCACTCCCAATTCTGGACGTTCTGCCCCCACAATCAGCAGCTGTGGATGGATGGCGGCATCGTCTTGCTTCGAGGAGGGAAAGCCAAACAGCAGTGCCAGGTCCATCACCAGCAGAATTTGTCCTCTGACACTGCACGCTCCGAGTACGTGAGGCGCCACGCCAGGCAGCGGGGTCACTGTGGGAAGTGCGAGCATCTCGAACACAAAGCGAGTGGGAATCCCACATCGCTGACTGCCAAGGTTGAACGTTAAGACCTCAAGGTTCAGCTCTTCGCTGCGTGACCGCGCTACAGCCAGCGCCATCAACTTGGCACGCTCGTCCAGAATCTGTCGCGTACGTACGTCGGAGTGTCCGAGCGTCTCCTCCATGGCGGTGGCGGCCTTGGCCAGTCGATCGAGAAGACTCTGCCAGCGCTTGTTGATCACGGGAGTCCTCATCGTGTCTTTCCTCCCGCCGTTGCCGCATCGCTGAGTGCGCTGGCAATTGCATCGCGCTCTGCACTGGCAAGGAATCGTCCCAGGTCGTGGATGAGCACCATTCCGTCTGGTCCGTTGGCAACAGCCGCTACCAGGTCGGAACTGCTGAGGTACTTCCCGGATTCACGAGATTGGTACACCGGCAACCGCTCGAAATTGAGAACCCGATCCACGCGCAGCGCCACCCACCGGGAACCTTCCCAAGCGATCACAAAGTGATCAGTGACCGATAGTGGCCGTGCCGGAAGGCCAAAGCGCCTGCGCATGTCCAGCAGCGGAATGATCTCGCCCCGCACGTTGAGGATACCCTCGACAATCGGCGGTGCATTGGGGAGGGGAACCGCACTGAAGGCGCGCAGCACCTCTCGGACAATGACCGATCGCACGGCGTACTGTTGCCCGGACTGCTCGAAGATGAGCAGCTCCTCCATTGACAGCTCGGACTTCTGAACATCCCCCATGGACAGGTACACTCCGAAGTGCAGAATGCCTCTGCAATAATATATACATCAGAAGCTCCTTATCATGCATCTAAAGATCTACTTATTCAGTGGCCGCACCTGGGTGAGCCCCCCCAGCGACGCTCCTCAGGAAAAATGAAACTATATTAGGCACTAAGCATAGTTCTGTTCACAAACCAGATGGTTCGTACAGAGCACTCTCTGGTGTGTCAAGGTAGATGCCGCAGTGATCTTCTCACATGAGGACACATCCATTTCAAAGACCCCTTTTTTCTAGCTCCTTGAGGATTCCTTTTGTAGCCGATGCCATGTTACCCTGCTGCTGTTCCGTATCATGATCGGTGTGTGGTACTGCATGACCCCTGATCCGTCTCCTGGTCAACGCGCCAAAATATTTGTGCTGGATGACAGTCCGACCTTTCTAGCGTACGCACGGAACCTACTAGAGAGCGAAGGATACAGTGTGTCGACATTTGACTCACCCCTTGGAATCACACGTGAGGTCATCCGTCAACAACCAGATTTGGTGATTGTCGACGTAAACATGCCTTCGATAACTGGTGACAAGGTATGTCAACTGGTGCGCTCGGCTAGCTATGCACGAAGCGTAGTAATTCTCCTCCACTCTTCGATGCCGGAGGCAGATTTACATGACCTGGCGCAGCGATGCGGTGCCGATGGGTATGTTCCGAAGTCAAGGGATTCCAAGCGACTCGTGGAAACGGTCATCAGGCATCTTGCTGGGCGGTTGCGCTTCCTCTCCCCGAGAGTTTCTAAGCGCTAACCGACCAGGACGCCTAGCGCTGTCTGGAGTATGAAGTGATGTCAGAAATCTTCCTGTTTCGTAACGGCCTACACAGCAACATCCTGCTGCACGATGTGTCTACGGATGGTCTGGCCGTGCAAACGAATCATCATCTGATTGTTCACGGTAAGTGGTCGATGATCCTCGATCCTGGTGGACAGACCGTGTTTAACCGGGTGCTGGCCGACTCGACGCTGGTGTCGGCAGGTGCCGAAGTAAAGTACGTGTTTCTGTCTCATCAAGACCCGGACATCGTGTCGGGAACCAATGACTGGCTGCGGGAAACCAGCGCGGATGCGTACATCTCTCAGCTCTGGCTGCGTTTCGTTCCTCACACAGATATTGCAGAGGATCTTCAGCACCGGCTGCGATCAATTCCTGATGAAGGCATGTGGATCGATCTCAACGGCTGCGAGCTAGCCATTTTACCGGCTCACTTCCTTCACTCTCCAGGTAACTTTCACGTCTACGATCCCCTCTCGAAAATTTTGTACACCGGAGACATTGGTGCGTCGCTGGGATGTGAATATCGACGAGTCGAAGACTTCGATGATCACGTAGCGTTCATGGTTGGATTTCATGAACGCTACATGGCCTCTGCGATCGCTATACGGACCTGGGCACGATTGGTTCGGTCACTGGATATTGAGATTATCGCGCCACAGCATGGGGCTCTGTTTTATGGCAAAGCGATGGTGAATCGACTCCTAGAGTGGCTTGAGTCCTTACGCTGTGGAGTGGACCAACTTCCCGATCAATACCAGTTACCTCCGCACCGGCCTGTGACCCATTATTAGAACCATTGAATACGCCTTTTCAGCGACTCCGTCTTGCGGAGCGTCCCTCCAAGGAACGCGGCATGGCACGCTACGATCGCATCGGAAGAGACTATCAGCGAAAGCGGCGAGCAGACCCACGCTTCATCGCCAAGATTGAAGAGGCTCTGGCGGACTGCATCACCGTACTGAATGTCGGAGCCGGAACGGGTTCCTACGAGTCTCCCGATCGCAAGGTCGTGGCGCTCGAGCCGTCAGAGACGATGATTCGTCAGCGCCCCCCCGAAGCGGCACCAGCGGTACAAGGAGAGGCCGAGCGACTGCCGTTCATTGATCAGTCTGTCGATGCGATCACTGCATTTATGACGGTCCATCACTGGCTGGATGTGCCGCGCGGCCTGCGTGAACTACGGCGAGTGGCCAGGCGAAGGGTGGTCATCATGACCTATCTACCTGGAACCGGAATGTTTCCCGACCGCTGGATCACCAACGTCTACTTTCCAGGAATTGCAGCAGCCCACCGTCGAAGAATGCCGGACTTGAGCTTCTTTGAAAGTGCGCTCGGTGCTGTAACCTGTGTGCCGTTGCTGATTCCACGCGACTGTACCGATGGATTCATCGATGCCTTTTGGGCACGACCGGAGGTCTATCTGGACCCTGCGGTGCGGGGTTCCATGTCCGCCTTCCAACTGCTCAATCCGCTGGAGCTGGTGCAAGGAATCGCGCAGCTCCGTGCCGATCTGAAACAAGGACAATGGGATGCCCAGTTTGGTAAGCTGCGGGCCCAGAATGAGATGGATGCTGGCTTGCGACTCGTTGTGGCCCGATTGGATGAGTAGCCTCGCTTGACCAAAGAACGGCTACAAGGTGCGACGCTGGTTCTACTGAGTGGAGTGAGTCTGTCCACCAAAGCGATCTTGGCCAAGTTGGCGTATCGTCACGGTGCTGACGCGCTGACCGTGCTGTCGCTACGCATGTTTTTCGCGTTGCCGTTCCTGTTGCTCAGCGCCTACTTTGCGGAGAAGAAGTCCGCAACCCGCTTGACCCAAGGCGAGCTGGTACAGATCGCTCTGCTTGGTGTCACTGGATATTATGTATCAAGCATGCTTGATTTCTTGGGGCTGATGTACATCTCAGCGGCTCTCGAGAGACTGGTCCTGTTTCTGTATCCGACGTTCGTCATCTTGATCTCGGCGATTCTGTTCCGTATCCGACTCCGTTTGCAGCACCTGAGCGCACTCTTCATCACCTATGTGGGCATGGCAGTGGTATTTCAGCAAGAGCAGGCGCTGTGGGGAGGAGATGTTCGAAAAGGGGGATTGCTCGTTCTGGGCTGCTCGATTGGCTATGCGGCGTATCTGGTAGGAGCAGGTCGCATGATTCCGAATGTAGGAGCACAGCGCTTCAATGCATACTCTCTGCTCTCTGCGACCGTGATCATCTGGCTTCACTGGCTCGTGTTCGGTCGCCCGCTGCACGGTCTACCGCTGCCGGTCTATGGCTACGGATTCCTGATGGCTACGCTGGGAACCGTCATTCCCACCATTCTGCTTGCCAAGGGAATTGCCCTGGTTGGCGCGGGGCCTGCGGCGATTCTCACCTCCATTGGTCCAGTCTCGACCGTGCTGCTCGCCAGTACTCTGCTCGATGAACCGATCACGACCGGGCAGGCGCTGGGGGGCGTGATTGTGCTCGTTGGTGTAGCAATCATCACGGTTCAGCGCTGAAGCGTTTTTTAGGATTTGGGAGCTTGACCGATCTCGCGCTCGAGCTTGTCAAACAGCAGGTAGAGTCGATTTTCCTCACGACTCATCCGAGCGGCCAGCCTCGCCATAAGCTGGCCGAAATCGGAACCGAACGCCAACCCTTCCCCGCCGTGCTCATACTTGGCAAAAAAAGCCAGCGCCGTTGCGGACACCGCTTCCATCTCCGTTGCAAAGTGCTCCAGCATTCGATGGACCTCGGGACGCGCCGCTGCCGCACGTCGAAGTACTGGATACAGCTCGCGATCTTCGCGGGCCAAGTGATTGAGCAACAAATGTTTGGCACCAAGAAGCACTGCGGTGCCTTCCTTGGTTCCGATCCCAAGCTCATTGACGGTCTGCAGCGCTTCCGTGATCGCCGCATGTTCGCGTCTTAGCTTGTCAGTAAGGTTGGCCATCTTGAAGCTACGAAAGCCGTGTTTGCCATGATCTCCGACTTGCGAGGAACATGTCAATCCCTGTGCTAGTCCCACATCTACGGTGCCACGTCAAAATAGCCCATCATACCCTCTTCGACGCGCTCCAAGATGTGGCAGTGATACATCCAGCGGCCCGGATTGTCGGCTCGTACCTCAACGGTGGTTCCTTCGAGCGGAGTGAGATTTACAATGTTTCTTGGCACTCCGCCGCGTGGACAGACACCACTGTCATCTAGCACTCCGCCGCGGTCGCAGAAGTTATAGCCATGTAGTCCAAAGGAATGGATCGCATTCGGTGAGACATTGAGGAGTCGCGGCCGGAGCGACGAGCCAGCACGTCGCCGCAGCGCTTGGACACGCCAGCTTTACGACCACCTCACGACACTATGCAACTCGCGAATCGATCGAGGTTGGACGAGCACGCAACTTCGTCTCTGCGATGGCAAGTTAGCCCAGCGAAGTGCTACGTGAGATGCTGGCGCAGCATGATGGGAACGCGACGAAGCGGACTAAAAAACCCGTCGAGTAGCGTTTACGTACCTCAACAGGTGAGGGGCCTGCCGTCTGTTACTTACAGGTGCCGGCATCCTTGCCCGCGGGCAGCTCACACTTGCCCGACGCACAGACTTTGTCGCGCTTGCACGGCTTGCCAGCGGGCTGCGGCGGCTTACAGACCGGCGGTTTGAGAGCGAGGATACATACCTCTGTCCCCTTGCAGTCTTCATCCTTCGCACAGGCAATGTCCGCAAAGGCAAGCGATGAGGTGAACAGAACCAAGGTGGCCATCGAAACGATCAGGGTCTTCAGCATGGGAGCATCCTTCCTAAGTAAGGAGGTCAAGTGCCGACGGGTATGTCCCTTCTGACCATACGCCATGATGGGGCACCCGGCGCAGTTGCGTCAAGCCACGCATGTGACAAAAGTCACATCAGTTTGGCGTCCGGTCTATTCGTTGGCGGCTATCCAGCGACGACAAATATTCAATATGAAGACTATCCAAAGACTCTTTACCTACAAGCCCCCTCCTGCGTCACTTCGGTCTTGGCGATAGCTGCGGTAATACGGTCTAAGGTGTGCTTTAAGGTCAGAGAATTTGTGCCGCAGAAGTTATCGACTCAATGTGAGTTTTTCGCGATCGCTCGATTCGACTCAAGACGCCAAGACATCGGGGCTATCCTAACCAGTTGTCGGCGCACGGCTGGAGACGGCTGAACGAGCAACCACGATGACATTCCCTTCCGGATCTGCGAAATACGCTGCTTCATCCCCCCACGGTCTTGCGCTCATTGGACTCAGCAATCGCGCACCGGCTCGTTTCAAGCGGTCCATGGTCGTCACCGGATCTTCCGTGTGGAAATAAAGTTCCGTGGCGGCAGTATGCCCTTCAGGAGGAGACGCGGCGCGCAGTCCGGTGTTTCGGGCAAAGCCTTCATGGTGGTAGAGACCGAGGCGCTGGCCACCAGGCATCTCCATCTCCACGTAGACCGGAACCTCGACCAGCACCAACCAGTCAAAGACCTCACGGTAGAAGGCAACGGCCCTTGACAGATCACGCACCGCCAGGATGACGAGGACCAATTTCGGCGACGAAGGCATCGGCCACCTATACCATCATCTAGGGCTGCCGCCGCGACGTTCCTCGGACCCCTAGGCGGAAGCCCTCCCATGCCTAGGACGCGGTGCGCCGCTAGAGAAGTTGCTTCTGGAGCAAGAGCCGCTGGGAAGACACGAACCCAAACCTGTACAGGAATCGCAGCAGACCAAAGCTATTACTGCTTACTTCCGTTTCAATGCTCTCGACGTGAAGCGCGGACAGGTTATCGAACAATTGAGAGAGTATCGCCACACCAAAGCCCTGGCCCGCATACGCGGCCGCAACTCCGATGGTATGCAGCGCAGCGGTGGGTTCGACACGGCCCTCTGATCCATAGTCGACTCGGGCAATGGCATACGCGACCACCTGTCCATCGCACTCTGCAGCCAGCGAAATGGAGATGGTAGACTCGTTGAGTACTTCATCAAACTTGCGCTGGAAGTACTGCGTCCGATCGAGCTGGGTGAGGACACGATCCATCTGCACCACCGCGTCAAAGTCTGATTCGCGAAGGTTGCGGATCTGCTTGGGGGTCGTCTCCAATATCTCCTCGGTATGTGCTAGCGACATCCGTTGCACGGGACGCTCCAGAACCAGGCGTGGTCCGAGCACAAATCCGGCACTGGCCGCAAATCGCAGCATCGCGTGGTTTCGCCAGTCAACATGAAGGACCAGCAACTCCACGCCCCGTGCTCTCAGCAGATCGATCAGCGCCGAAAGGAGTCGCTGACCCAGCCCGCAGTGACGAGCTTCCATAGAGACGGAAACAGACTCCAGCATCACCGCAGATTCCGAGCGACCGAATTCTCCACCCACCTGACGAGCCAGCAGAAAGCCGAGCAGCTTTCCGCCAGCGCTGGTCACTGCAATCTGGAAGTGACGCTTCGGTTTACGGAGCGCCGAAGTGAGTCTCTTTTCGAAGTAACTCCTGCGGGCGATCTTTGTGGTCGAGCGATCCACCTCGACGACGGCGTTCAGATCGGACGCAAGCAAGGGACGGACTACCACATCGGAAAACGAGACTGTGTGTTGGGACATGAGCGCTTGTCTCCAAGAATCGACGCCACATTCAGAGTGGAAGAGCAGCGAGTGGTTCTCCGCCTAGACGCTGGAGTTTTTCGACGCGATAGGCCCCCCACAGAGCGGCTCCCAATGCTCCCGCATAGACCGAATCTGGATGGGTCCGAACTTCAACCGCGAGTGCTTCGCCTCCCTTTTCATGAGCTTGCTTCTTTAGCGCTTGCTTGAGGCACGCAACGATTCCTACATCTGCTGCAAGTCCTCCAGTCAGCAGGATGACGCCTTGCGCTTTGGAGTTCTTGAGCAGCTTGGCAAAGCCCGCTGACATCGACTCATGAATGCCGCGCAGAATGTTTGGCGTGGTGATGCCGCGTGACACCATGTTGATGACATCCGTCTCTGCCAGCACCGCACAGATACCGGAGACCTTTTCCGGCTGTTCTCCGCGCACAGACAAAGCGCCCACTTCATCCAGAGTAACACCCAGATAGCGTGCGATGTTCTCTAGGAATTGACCACTTCCCGATGCACATTGGCTGGTCATCCGGTAATCGAGCACCCGCGCACGATCATCAAAGCGAATGGCACGGGCATGCAAAGCCCCCGCATCGAGCGCAGCACGCGCCTCTGGGTCCAAAAAGATCGCACCGCGAGCATGGGCCGTCATTCCGTAAAAGTGTCCGGTGCGGAACGTGACCATCTCGCCTTCTCCGGTGGTCGCCGTATAGTGGAGCTGGTCTGAGTGCAGCTTGGCCTGCGACAGCGCACGCTGCCATGCCTGTTCGAGCACCAGCTTCTCTTCGCGACGCCGGGTCCGCTCGATCACTTGCGACAAAACCTCTGCCCCACTGCGGGATCTCCCAGAGCCGCGAGGGCTGCGAACGATCGCCACCTTCACAGCACTGGAGCCAACATCAATTCCGGCGCTGTAGATCATGGTGAACCTCCGAAGGCAGACTCCACCCTCGATGCCCCCTCTTCACGCGACTCTGACTCTGCCCGCAGAGCAAAGTGCGCAGCACCGAGTGCTCCCGTATAGATTGAATCTGGTGAGATATTGAGCTTCCGTTCGCCGTAATTCTCTGCAACCAGCTTGCGCAGTGCAGCCACCGCGGCTTGGTTGTTGGCAACCCCACCTGTGAACGTGAACTCGTTTGACACGCCCCCCGATCGCGCCAGGAGCGCCATCGCCCGCAAGATAATTGCGCGATGCAGTCCGGCCAGGATGTCTTCGCGCCGCTGTCCCATCGTCAAGCGGTCACGCAACTCTGCCCCCGCAAACACAGTACAGGTCGAGTTGATTTTGACATGACGTGTCGAGGTCATCGCCATCGGTCCCAGCTCATGGACACCCAGATTCATCTCATCGGCGATGTATCCCAGATAACGGCCACAGCCTGCTGCACACCGATCGTTCATTTGGAAACTGGTCACGATTCCTCGTGCATCGACTTGAATCGCTTTGGTGTCTTGTCCACCAATGTCAAGAACGGTGGCGGTGCCGGGAAAGCTGATGTTCGCACCCAGTCCGTGACAGAGAATCTCGGAGCGGATCATGTCTTTGGGAAACGGCAATCGTTGTCGGCCATATCCGGTTCCGATGGCACGAACTTCGGTCAACGGAATCGCGGCGGCCCGAGCAACGGCCTGCTCATAGGAGTCTGCCAGACCCGCATTGTCACCATCGATACAAGCGCTGAGTGCGGTACGGATGTTTCCCTCAAAGGTCAAATCCATGCGCTGGTTTTCGACCAAAATGATCACCTTGTCGAAGATGCTCATCAGCAGTTCGAACGGAATCGACTCTTCCGCGACACTCTCGGCCAAGCGTGAATACTCACTAGATGCTTGATCGCGAAAGAAGTCAGATTTTTTGCCCGCATTTAGACGCGGTCGCCGAATCCCCTCCTCCATGGTCACAAAGATGTGACTCAGCTTCTGATGCAGTACCTTCCGAATTTCTTGGTAGCGGTCCGACTCCGCTTCCTCGAGTGATTTGTCGCGCAGAGAGTGTAGCTGGGACAGGATCTGCTGCTTGCGGAACTGTGTCAGAAGCCTTTTGCGAAAACCGACCGACTGCTTCTCTCCTTCACTCAATCGACTCAGCTCACGGTCGATCAGAGTGAATCGGGCACCAATGAATGCTTCTTCACGAGCAATCTCGGCGGCCAGAAAGTAGTTCGATCGGCTGTTGGTAATCCCTCGTCCCAGAATGTCACCGCGTTCATCTAGGAGGACCGCCTTCGTGGTAGTAGAGCCAAGATCAATTCCACAAAAGACATTCATGGCAGCACCTCCAAACGGCGGACACCCTCACTGGCTGGCGACTGAGAGATGGTCCCCCCTTTGCGCTTCTGCTCGATCATTTGCAGATAGCTTTCTAGCCGGTTCTTGATGTTCGCAGCAGAGAAGTAGCGAGGGTCGACCAAGTCGGTTTCGACAAAGCCAGCCGGCTTTCCGGTACGCTTCTCGACCTCTCTCATCATCATGAGCTGACCTGCGGAGAAGCTGTTGCAACTCTTGATCGAGTTGATCAGAAGTCCGTCCGCTTGGTACTCCGTTACGTACTTGCACAGAAGGTCAATTCGCGACGGCAAGTTGAGGTTTGTATAGCAGCCACCACAGTAGTCGGCCAGGGTCTCTAGGGGTCGCTCTGGATCATGACGGAATCCGAGATCGTAGACACCGCCGACTCTGGCATAGGTGCTCGCGACCACCACCGCGCCCTCATCATAAAACATCTTCCAGAATTCGTTAAAGTGGGTCCAGTTGGGTGGTCCTTCAACGACCAAGCGATACTTCTCTGGACCCATTTGACCTTCTGGGGTGATCGGTCCAAGTCCCTTGGTGATGCGATCTGCGACCTCTGCTCGGAGCAGCCGATAGTAGTCGATGGCATCTTCGGTGCCACGGAAGGCAGTGAAGATCGGACCGATGTAATAGACGCCGCCAAAGTAGCCATCGATTGGAGATGGCCGATGGCGCGCAGACTCGAGCACCCACACCAAGTCGTCTTCAGCACGGGCGGAGCGACGCAGACACTCCTTGAGTCGGTCCTCATCGTAGGCTTTTCCGCTGAGCTGCTCGAGCTTAGGAATCAGCTCGCCCTTGATTTGATCGACCACATACTTGCGCATGTCCGGCGTCATGGTGCCGTCTCCCTGATAGGGAACATGCAGCATCACCACAGGACAATCATATTCGCGCTTCAACAACTCGAACCACTTCATAAAGGTGAAGCAGCCGGTGTAGGACAGCAGCAACAGGTCAGGAGGTGGAAGTTTTTCCCCCGTCGGACCGATGTTACCCGACTTGAGCATTCCGATGTCGCTCTTGACATAGGCGCAGACATCTTCAGAGTGCCCATACTTCTCGGCTTCGGTGACATAGGCACCGGATTTTTTGCGCATCCCCGACTGGAGGGCGTTGATCTCTGGATACACGGGCAATAGATCGAACGACAGCAACAGCTCGGTTAAGTTCCCCGGCACGAAGGTGTAGACGACCTTACGACCCGTCTCCTTGGCAGTTGCCAGCTTCGAGAAGTGACCTGCGATCATCTCCTTCTGCTTGAACATGCTCTGGTCTTTGATGGTGTCGTGGCTCATGACTCACTCCAGAGTTTGATCGAATCGGCAAACGTACCGGCCTGCTCCCGGATGACCTGAAACTGGCCCAAGTTTTCGGAGTATTTGAAAGCGGTCCACGGAACCCCGGCGCGGTCGAGGGCCTGCGTTAGCATCGGCTGCTCGAGCAGCGCGGGATCGCAGAACGAAGGAGCCGCAAACACCACTCCTTCTGCGCGTGCCCCTTCGACCAATCGTCGCAGCGGAATCGTACGATCAATCGTCGGCTCATACTTCACCGCAGTGGTGATGGAGTGCTGAAGGAACGCATCCGAAAGAGCTTCTATCGGGTCGCCGGTGAGCCCGACATCTTGCTCCAGCCAGCGCCGTCCGATCGACATGTCATCCCAGACAATGTAACAGCCAGCCATCTCTAGCGTACGAATGAGTCCGAGGGGTGGCTGTTCACAGAATGCACCGGTCAGCAGCACGCGGGCGTTGTCGCGCATCGGGCGATCCGCCTGTTTCACCGCTGCAACATAGTCGCGCACGAGCTGGGTATGCTCCTCGACTGGCAGCAGACAGCCCGCGTACAGAATCAGGTAGGACTCCGTAGCCAGAGCCCGCCACGGTGCAGCATTTCGAAGCTCAAAGAGCTCGCTGATGGCCTGACGATTCTGGTTATAGCGTGCGATCGAGGCTCGCAAGTCATCGTCAGAAATCGTCCGTCCAGCCAACCCTTCTAGGTCTTTGCGGAGATGACGCAGCTCGCGCTCGTAGTATTGACCACCAATCGCCTTTTCAAAGTTCTGGGGCACATCTAGGTAGTGAGCGTATTTGTTCGGGAAGAGTACCTTCCACACTCCCGACAAGTTGCGAATTACATCGCAAGTCGAGGGAAACAGGAATCCGTCCATGAAATCATAACGACCCGAGAGAGCCAACTCCACGGTGCTGCGTGGGATCTGACAGATGTACGATTGATAGTAGGCATCCCCTCGGATGATTTCGATCAAGCCGCGCCCCCCTAGGAGTCCCACGGGCAGCATTCCCGCAGCGTCGATCAGTTCGCGTGGCGCGTAGATCGGGAGATAGCCGATTGCCTTGCGTCCATTGTTGCGCTCTCGCCATGCGCGTGGGGCAGAAAACTCGGTGTCGTGATACAGGCCATCAGCAAACTCAACAAGCTCTTCAGGACGCATCGGCTATCCTCCTTCTCCCTGGTAGCGGGGGGGGCGCTTGGCCAAAAATGCTTCGATTCCTTCGCTGGCGTCTGGCGTTGCCATCAGCTCTTCCAGATACAGCTTCTCAATGGCCGGAAGGTCTTCGTTGAGTGCCCGCGCAAGGGAGCGTCTGGCCACGCGCTCGGCAAAGCGCAGGGACGAGGCAGACAACGGCAGGATGTGCTTTCGAATGAAGGCCAGACACGCGACTTCGGGTTCCGGTTCGATGACAGACAGGAGTCCTAGCTCCTTGGCTTCCAGAGCGGCCAGCGTTCTTCCGGACACCAGCAGATCCAGTGCGCGTCCACCGATTCGCCATGGCAACAAGATCGAGCCGAGCGGCGCAAACACCCCCAGCTTGATCTCCGGTTGGGCCAGCTTGGCGTCCGGTGTTGCGTACAGATAGGTACAGCCAGCGGCCAGCTCCAGACCACCGCCCAGGCAGCTACCATGTAGGATCGCAAACGAGGGAATGTTCAGTTCACACAGAGCCCGTACGCATTGATGAAACAGAGGGAGCATCTGTCCGACTTGATCGGCGCGGTGCTCGGGAACGCTCGCCCCAAACGAAAAGTGCTCCCCAGCGCCACACAGCATTAGGGCCTTTAGTCGTGGATTCTTCTTTGCGTCCTTCCAGATCGCTGACAGCGCATGGATCACATCGAGATCGATTACGTTGCCTTTGGGGGAATGCAGTTCAACGCGCAGCAACTGACCCTCTTCGGAGTGGCTACACTGCACTTTTTCTGTCACTTGCGCTGTCATGGAAGGGATCCCTATTGACCCTTTGCGGGCAATACGCTTTCAATCAGTTCCGGACCCCATTTCTCGCCGACGGCCAGCTTTTGGCGCAGAGTGATGAAGTCTACTTCCCGCGACTGCTTGGTCCCTTCATTGAAGGCGCGGAAACCAGCCTGAGCTTCGGTCATCATGTTGAGCGCCAGCCAGGATCGATTGGTCTCGCGGTTGCGGTCCCAGTGCGCAAGTTTGTGCTTGCGGACAGACTCGATGGTCTTGGCCGTACAGCCCGGCATTGTCAGCATCAACTGCGTCACCATCTTCTGCACGACGGCATCAAGCGGTTGAAGATCCACCCGTCCCCTGCTTAGCGTTGCCTTTCCTTCCGCCAACGCTTCGCCTTGCTTGGGTTCACCATAGACAATCCGTCCGTCTTCCAGATAGCGGTCGGTAACGACCAGTGGATTCCGAACAAACTTCCCATCGCAGAAGAGTACCGGTATGACCTCGGTCAGTAGTCCCAGCCGATGCGCTTGATAGGAAGTCCAGGGCTGGCACAGCGTACAGCTTTGCATCGCGTGCTCGATTCCAACAAACAGAGGCAAAAAATCCGTCGAGCCGCCATCCGGCGCAGATCCGTGCTTTGGTCCAGCTTGTCCGAGCGTGGCCAAGTCGGATGACAGCGAGAAGTCACAGGCCATTCCGATCTCTTGACCACCGGCGATGCGCATCCCGTTGACGCGACAGATCACGGGCTTATCACAGTGCAGAATCGCCGTTACCATGTCATTAAAGAGCCGCATGTATTGGGCGTACTCAGTGGGCCGACCCGCGTAATACTCGGCGTACTCTTTGGTGTTGCCACCGGTGCAAAAGGCTCGTTCACCCGCTCCCGTAAACACCACCGCTACGACATCACGAGCATTGGATGCTTTGCGAAAGAACAGAATCACATCCTTGATCATCTCGGTGGTGTAGGAATTAAACTGAGTGGGATTGTCGAGGATGATCCAGGCAGAATACAGTCCAGACAAGGCACTGCCACTCGGAGCCAGACAAGGAACCAGTTCATAACGAACCCGGCCGCACGGAACATGATCCGGCGCGAGATCGTGATTCTTCCAAGCGTAGGTTTCGCTCATCGGTCGGTCTCCTTCAGGAAAAGTTAGGAATCAGCACCGGTCGCTTCCGGAGAAGCCCTTGATGCAGTTCGTTCATCGTTTCGTTGATGCTGCTGAGAGGACGCCGCTCGATAAACGGCAGCAGCGCGATCTTGCGGTCCAGAATGAGCCGTAATGCGTCTGGATATAGCGACGGTAAACAGCCCCAGTTTCCCTGCGCCGTGGCATCAAATGCCATCAAGTTAGACAGCCGCACTGTCACCTTTTCAAGCGTGTATCCAACCACCGAAAGGAAGGCCCCAAACGTGAGCAGCGCAAAGGCTTGACTCTGTCCGCCAGAATGTCCAGAGCACTCAAAGATCTTCCACTCCAGCGGATTCATTCCTTGTTGCTTGACGTAGCCGCTCACTTCTTTGCGTACCTCCATCGGGTCGCGGCCTTTGGTGCAGATACAGTGCTGCGCACCATAAGGAGCGACGGCCGCCAGGCGTTCCTCACTGACATCGAGGGCGATCACGCGGCCTCCTAGCGCCGCGGCAATCTGCACCGCAAAACCGCCCACTCCACCAACGCCCACCACCACCACGGTGTCCTCTTTACGCAGTCCGCTGCGGATCACTGCTTGATAGGGGGTCGACACCGCATCAGCCAGCACAGCTAGATCTGCCAGCTCCAGACCACTCTGCTTCAGCCGCGTATCGTCGACTGGGCAGAGACTATGACCGGGCACTACGATGTGGGAAGCGAAGCCGCCCGCAACATCAGAGCCCGGAAAGATCTGTTGGCGACAAATCGAACCTCGCCCGGAGGTGCAGAGCGCACAACGTCCACACGGAATGACCGCGGGAATCACCACTTGCTGATGAAGCAGCGCGCCTAGCTCTGCTCCGGCTGCCTCCACGACTCCAGATATCTCATGTCCGAGTGTCAGCGGCAGAGGACTGCCGGTCCGCACGCCATCATAAACAAAGCCGAGGTCGGTATGACAGACCCCACAGCCTGCGACCCGCACCAACGCTTCATCGCTACGAAGGCTGTGTAGCTCGACGCGCCGGTTGGCACGAACCAGCGGCTTCCCCGTTGCTACGAGATCGAATGACTGGATTTGAATCGAGCGGTCGTCCTGGCCCATGACAAGCGAACTCCCGTTTGCGACGAAGCAGACGGCCGCTCTGATTTTTCAGAGTGCCATTCTGCAAAATGATGCATACATAATGACTATTATACAGAGACAGCATGTGACAAAAGTCCCCAAACGCCGATCTCTGGATCACAAAGCGACATTTGTGACCGGTACTACGCACTTACAATTGACGCAGCAGCCGAGGTCCGCAGTCGTTCTGTTGGGCGTTGTTAGGGCAATGGGCTCGGGTCTCGCGCCTGGCTCAACACCGCAAGGAATCGTGCAATCGTGTCTTCGCTGACATGGTCCATCACCACCGCCTTCCAGAAGCACGGCGAACCTTCATGACGGTCCGGCACCAGTGTAAACCGAATGGCAACCTCCACTGGGATGTGCTCGGCACGCATCGCCACCACATTCATTCCCGGCTCTCGAAAATAGGATACCCCGAGCCGATCGAGTCCTTGGCATAGCCGATCGGTGCGATCCAATAGCGAACAGATGAACGCCTTCCCTCCTTCCGATCCGTACGCTTGCAGGATCATCCACACTCCAACTGCGTTAGCACCCGAGCGGCTGCCGCACAACGTGTAGTCCTTGCCGTGGACATAGGTCGCCGCCTCCGTGCAGACATGCTGCATCAGGCCTTTGCGCGCCAGAAAGATCCCGGTTCCGTACGGTGCCTGAAGCATCTTATGCGCGTCCAACGTCATCGAGTCCACACGTGGATTTCGGAAGTCGAACCGGTGGGTTTGCATCGTGAACGGGTAGATAAAGCCACCAAATGCCGCATCAATATGAATGCGATAGGACACCTCCATTCCATCGAGCAGGCATGTGAATGCATCGATGTTGTCCACCGAACCAAACATCGTCGTGCCCATATTGAGGACACAGAGGAAGCCGCGCTTGCCATGGGACCGTGCTTCGAGGAGAAGCTGCCGCAGCGATGGTAGGTTCATCTGTCGATTGTGCGCACCTACCGGCACCGTCAACAGATCGAGACCCAGTAGGTTCGCTGCCTTAGAAACGGAGTAGTGTGTGTCCTCCGAACAGACAATCGCTAGCTCGGTCGGAGAGAGTCCATGGACTGTCCGAAACGCGTTGCGCTGCATCCACAGCGCTTCAATGTTGCACTCTGTCCCACCACTGGCTACGTAGCCATCATAGCAACCAGGCGAAGCACCTGCGATTTCCTCTGCACACAGTCGAATCAGATCCACTTCCAGCGCTTGGGTGCCCGCAAACGCGGTCTCGGACTCAGTGAGGGTATGACAGCCGATGTGGTTCGGATTTTCCCTCAGACAAGCCAGGAGTGGCTTATCAAGCAAAAACTCACCGTCTGGATAAATCGAACGGTCGAGGAATGAGCCAGGGAAGCCCATCACATCTGCCAGTGAATACCGAACGTTGTGATGTAGTGCAGCGCGCACTGCGGCTTGGTACCCGGATGCCGCCATCGCTTTCCAGAACATCGGTGCTCTCCTTGGGGAATGGGCCGTAGTTCTCGAGTAAACGGGAAACCGGGTGAAGAGAGCAATTAAAATGATGCTTGCAAAATGCCTGTTTGATGGATTATTGAAAGAGAAATTCAATTTCGTTGGAGCCAAGATGACCATCAAGCCTTGCGCTGTGGCACTGCTCGGGCTGCTGCTTCTTGCCTGCAGTAGCGACGGAAGCAATCATGAATCCGGGCACGAACTGAACCCCCAACCGGGCAGCTATGTCTGCAACACCCCAGGGGACGCAGACCTACCGGCGGATGTCACCATGGAGTCTCGCTTCGCGTCGATGAGTCCCGATGGGATGAACCGAATGGGAGTGCTGACGTTTGACGGTGCTGTACCGGGTCCGGTGTTGCGGATGAAGGTGGGACAGACTCTGCGGGTGAAGCTTGTCAATCGGCTGGACGCGCCGATCGGACTGCACTTCTTAGGCCTGTCTTATCCGGTCGAGGATGATGGTACTTCGTTGTATCCGCACAGTGTTGTAAATCCTGGATGCGCCCATGTCTACACGGTGACTGCGAAGGCTGCTGGGGTGTTTCCATTTGTTGATCATTTGCGTCCAGGCAAGACTCTGCCGCTTGGTCTATACGGAGCTGTGGTTGTCTCTGCCAGCGACGAGCAGTCCGTTGATCGCGAGTTCGTGCTCTTTCTCGGGGAGCTAGGAATGGAGTCCGCGATAGGACACCAGGAGGAGGAAGAGGAGTCCGGGGGAGGCCGACGCTTTTTTATGACCTTCAATGGCCGCAGCCATGAGTCGCCTCTCACGGTTGTCCGAACCACCACGAACTTCATGCGAACAGAGAGCTGGCCGCAAAGCAAGGTTGGAGAGCGAATCCGGATGCGACTCGTCAATGTCTCCCCGAATGCGATCCATTCCTTTGGACTACATGGCTATAACTTCTGCGACCGCGGCGGAGTGCTAGATGACAGTGGTGTCTGTCCACGCGGCGGAGTGCCAAGAAACATCGTAAATCTCACTCCGCTCGAAGGAACCACCGTTGATGTACGAACAGACAATCCGGGCCGATGGATGTACCACTGCCATATTTTGGAGCACGTCGAAGAGGGCATGATGGGGTATTTTGATGTGACACAGTAGGAGTGCGAAGTGCGCTGGCTGCCGACTTGGGCACCGGTCGGCTCTCATCACCTACGTGGTTCTGGGGAACGACGCCATTGCGGTTCGATCGCTGGTGGGTGCCGTTGCGTCTGTTAGCTACTCCCAGGGTGGAATCGGGTGCGGCATCGAAGCATTGTGTAGCTTGCGCTCGACCCCCCTCGCCACCTGCTACTATTGTTCTCTGTTCGGAGTTCGACACGGAAGCTAGGAGAGCTTAAATGACTGTCAATACAAGCGCGCAAGTGAGCCCCCGATGGGAACACCCCAACATGGTAGCGAACTTTCGTGAGAGCCCGCCCAACCAAGTACTCCTCGCGTACGCCAAGGGTCTGCGTACAGCGGACACTCAGCAGGTGCTCGATCTAGGGTGTGGCGCGGCACGCAATGCGCTTCCGCTCGCACGGCTGGGCTACCACGTCGTGGGAACCGACCTCTCTGTACCAATGATCGAAGCCGCTCGGCATCGTGCGAAGGAGGAAGGACCGGACGAGAACATCGAATTTCTCGTGGCCCCGATGACGCTGCTGCCGCTTGAAACCGGGCGTTTCGACTTGGTGGTTGCGCACGGAATTTGGAACCTCGCCCGCTCGGACTCCGAGTTCCGTCATGCTCTTTCCGAAGCGGCACGCGTGGCCCGACCCGGTGCCCACCTGTTTGTGTTCACGTTCTCGCGCCAGACAGTACCCTCTGATTGTAAGCCTATTGCGGGAGAGACCTTGATCTTCACGCAGTTTCAGGGCGAACCGCAGTGCTTCCTGACGGAAGAGCAGCTTGTCCAGGAACTCGCCCGCGTTGGCTTCTTCCGTGACAGTGCCGGTCCTCTCACCGAATACAACCGTCCCACGCTGCCACGTACGCTCGCGAGTCCACCCGTCATCTATGAAGGTACCTTCGTGCGGAACTGAAAGCGCTGCGGCTGACCACGTCTGCTTTAGCTTCCGAAGACGAACCCGCCCCGGACAAGTCGAACATCACTTCATATTATGAAGATCGTCAATTTGCTACGCGTGGCTAGAACGATGTTCGCACCACAATCGGATATCGCTTCGAACCGATGGCTGAAGCCTTACGCCGGTCACCTGGCACAGAAACGGGGGATGCGCCTAGAGTCTGTCTTGCACAGTAGGATCCATCTGTCGAATTGCCGGGCCTGGGCGACTATGATCGGCTGCGTGCGATGTGGCACCGGCGCGAAGGGAGGGATGCAGCACCAACGGCAGTGTGCTCGATTCCCAATCGGTCAAGACTTCGGCGCAAGGGGAGCCTAAGGAATTCGACGCGGGCAAGAAGGTCAAGGGTCGCAAGCGTCACTTCGTCGTCGATGTGCTCGGACTGCTGCTCGCTGTCCTGGTGCATCCGGCCAACATTCAAGACCGAGACGGAGCGACTCCCGTCGTGGCCCAAGCCGTCAGTAAGTACCCATCGCTACGGAAGCTGTATGTCGATGGTGGTTATTCTGGCGTATGCGCGCATTCGCTGCGAACACGGTACAAGCTCGACGTGGAAGTGGTGCGACGACCCAGCGTGGCAGGCACATGGAGCGACTCCCAACTGCCGCTGTTTGCTGCGGAAGCACGCCCATTCCCGATTCTGCCTCGGCGCTGGGTAGTCGAGCGAACGCACTCCTCCATTGAGCGCCCGAGACGACTCTCCAAAGACTATGATCGCGTTCTCGATGTCTCCGCCGCCTGGATTTGGCTTGCAGAGACCCGTATCCTGCCGCGAAGGTTGTCAAATGTCGAAAGTGTTTAATTTGTAAACACCTTCTGAGCGGATCCATGACCAAAGTAGGTGTCTCGCGAGCGAGAGTGCTGCTTGTCAGCCATTACAATCTCGGGATGGGAAAGACTCCAAGTTGACCTGAAGCGCAACACCCCCGATTACTTAGAAGCTGGGTTCTTCGTGATGGACCAGTGCGGCAGGACAACTTCCCGTACCTTCTCTCTCAGTAACAGGGAAATTCTTTCAAGTTTCTCGACGAAAGGGAGAGCCTGGCATAGGCTCTCCGCTGCCGCCGAAGACTCGGTCACGTCCAAACGGAATGAAGGTGCATGGTTCTGCCCGAGGTACGATTCGCGATTCCGCTCGCGCCAAGTGCCTCAGCGGCGCTCATCTAGC
>WBZP01000485.1_pt1 | contig 53378 bp, 49 predicted proteins | sample 5204301 | NCBI WGS metagenome assembly WBZP01 (sample SAMN12412401, study PRJNA552823) | activated sludge metagenome | isolation source: activated sludge from nitrification reactor of wastewater treatment plant... | place: USA: Pennsylvania | collected 2017
AGCCACTGGTTGAGCGAGTGAACGATGACGTGGATGGCGACCGGATCGTCGCGCAGCCGCTCCTCGATCAGGCTGGCCAGCGTCGGGAACATCAGCGTTCGGTCCACGCCGAGCTGGTCCATCAACTCCAGGCGCGGCGCGGGTTCGAAGAACGCCGGAATGGACTTCATCGGCTCACCGAAGAGCTCACGCTTGCTCTTGCCGTCGGGATTGCCGAACTTGAAGTACTCCTCCCAGGCGCCGGGCTTGGCGACGACGGAGAAGGTGGGATTCGGGATGTACTCGCTGATCTGGCCGCGGACGGCGATCTTGGTGCGACCGTTGATCTCGACGTACTGGATGATGTCCTTGTACTCCTTGGGGAGGTACTTGGTCATCGCCTCCGGCGGCTCGTAGAGGTGGTTGTCCGCGTCGAACAGCGGAAACGGAATGTCGACCCTGTGCGACAGCTGCCCCATGAAATGCTCCTTTCCAATTCCTGAGAATCATATTCTCACAACGGCGCTGTGGCAATGTCCGCCCGGCCCGTTCATCCGGCCGGCGCCGTCCAGGACCCGACCCGTTGCCGCACCGCGGGCCGGACGTCTCACCGCCCCGCGATGATATTCTCGGATTTAGAGAATGCCGATATCACGTCTGGAGAATGACTTCATGGTCGAGCTCGAGCTGACCGACGGCTTGGCCGTCATCACCATCGATCGCCCGCAGGCGCGCAACGCGATCGCGCCCGAGACCATGGACCAACTCGACTCGGCCCTGGACCGCGCTGAGGGCGCACTGGCATTGGTGATCCGCGGCGGTGGGGACCGCGCCTTCGTCTCCGGCGGCGACCTGAAAGAACTGGCCAAACTTCGCACCGAAGCACAGGCGGCCGACATGGCGCGGCAGATGCGCACCATCTGCGACCGCATCGCGGCCTTTCCGGCTCCGGTGGTCGCGGCCCTCAACGGGCACGCCCTTGGCGGGGGCGCCGAGGTGGCCGTCGCCGCCGACATCCGGATCGCCGCCGACGACATCCGCATCGGCTTCAATCAGGTGACGCTGGAGATCATGCCCGCCTGGGGTGGCGCCGAACGGCTCGCCGCGCTAGTCGGCCGCGGCCGCGCGTTACTGCTCGCGGGCAGCGGGCACATCCTCGACGCCACCGAGGCGCACCGGCTCGGCCTGGTAGACCAGGTCTTCCCGCGGGCAGCGTTCGACGAGGGTTGGCGCGGCGTCGCCCGCTCGCTGACGCACCGGGCCGCCGGCGACATCAAGAAGGTGATGGGCGGCGTCCCCGCTGAGGAGGCCATCGCCGCCTTCGCGCGCCTGTGGGTGTCCGACGAGCACTGGGCGGCGGCCGACAAGGTGATGTCCCGCCCGAAGTAGCAGTCGGGCGACCGGACTACCCTCGCCGCCAGTCGGGGTCGAGCTGGCGCGGCCCCTCCAGGAACGTCAGCCACTTCTCGGCGAAGCGAAGTGTCTCGTCGTGCCCGACCCGCATGCCCAGCAGCTCTTCCTGGACCAGTGCCTGAGTGGCGCCCGTCAGAAGCACCATCAGCACCGTGGGCGTGAACTCCTCGAAGTCGACGTCGTAGCGGGCCATCGCCGCGGTGATCGTCTTGATCTGCTCGGTGCGGAACAGCTCCGCGTAGCGGGCGATCTCGGCGCGCAGCGTCTTGCGGTGGTTGGCCAGCGCGATGTACTCCATGGTCAGCGACGTGCCGTTGGGGTCGGTGTTGAGTTCCCACAGCGCCCACATCGGCTGCGGCGACTTCAGTGCGAGCTGGTGATGGTGCAGCAGCTCTTCGGCGCGCCGACGGAACAGTTCCAGGAAAAGCTCGTCCATCGTGCGGAAGTAATAGTGCACGAGCTGGGGTTTCAGGCCCGCCTGTTCGGCGACCCGTCGCGACGTCACCGCCGCGTATCCCTCTTCGGCCATCAACCGTTCGGCGGCGTCGAGCAGCACCGTGCGGTTCTTGGCATCGGGTGCACCCAGCCTGCGCGCGCCGGTCTGAGATGCCCCCGCCGCGCCAGCCGGGTGTGCCATCGTTGCCTCTCTGTTTCGAATTCGCTGCGAGGTCATCGTAAACGCGTGGTTTGCGGCGCGGCGATCTTGACCGTGCGCCAGCTCACATGCTAAGCAAGTGCTCAGCACCTGTCAGCCCTTTGATGGAGATCGCGTTGCCCGAATCCAGTTCCGACTCTGCCGACCCCGACTACGACTCGATCGATTTCTTCACCGATCAGTCGCTGGTCCCCGATCCGTATCCGTACTTCGACCACCTGCGGGCCCAGTGCCCGGTGCTGAAGACGAACAACTACGGGGTGGTTGCGGTCACCGGTTACGACGAAGCCTCCGTGGTCTACAAGGACGCCGACCTGTTCTCGTCGTGTATCGCCGTCGGCGGGCCGTTCCCGCCACTGCCGTTCACCCCGGAGGGCTCCGACATCTCCGAGCAGATCGAGGAACACCGCCACGAACTGCCGATGAGCGACCACATGGTGACCATGGACCCGCCGCAGCATTCGCGGGCCCGCTCACTGCTCAACCGCCTCCTGACGCCCAAGCGGCTCAAGGAGAACGAGGACTTCATGTGGCCGCTGGCCGACCGGTTCATCGACGATTTCATCGACAAGGGCCGTTGCGAGTTCCTCAACGACTACGCGAAACCGTTCTCACTCTTGGTGATCGCCGATCTTCTCGGCGTCCCAGAGGAGGACCACGAAGAGTTCCGTCGGATGCTGGCGCCCCGTCCGGGCAATACCGTCGGATCGCTGGAAGGTGAACTGCTCGACCACAATCCGCTGGAGTGGCTGGAGAACAAGTTCTGCGCCTACCTGGAGGATCGGCGCGCCAATCCGCGCGACGACATCCTGACCGCCCTGTCCACCGCGAAGTATCCCGAAGGCGACACCCCGGAGATCATCGACGTGGTCAAGAGCGCGACGTTCCTGTTCGCGGCCGGGCAGGAGACCACCACCAAACTGCTGTCGGCGGCCATCCGCGTGTTCGCCGAACACCCCGACGTGGTGAAGCGACTGCGCTCCGACCGCAGCCGGATCCCGACCTTCGTCGAGGAGATGCTGCGGATGGAAAGCCCGGTGAAGTCCGCCTTCCGGCTGGCAAAGAAGGACACCACCCTCGGCGGCGTCGACATCCCGGCGGGCACGGTCCTGATGATCAATCCCGGTGCTATCAACCGGGATCCACGTCACTTCGACGATCCGCACACGTTCGACCTCGACCGGCACAACGTGCGTGAGCACCTGGCGTTCAGCCGCGGGGCGCACTCCTGTCCCGGCGGCCCGCTGGCCCGCGTCGAGGGCCGGGTGTCGCTGGAGCGCATCCTGGACCGGATGACCGACATCCGCCTCGACGAGGAGTTCCACGGACCGGAGGGTGCACGGAGGTTCAACTACGAGCCGACGTTCATCCTGCGCGGACTCTGCGACATCCACATCACCTTCACCAAGCTCCCCAGCGCGGTCGACCGCTGATGACGGTGCAGAGTCCCACCGGGGCCGACCTGTACTACGACCCGTACAGCGTCGAACTCAACATGAACCCGTACGCGGTGTTCGCCCGGCTGCGGGAAGATGCGCCGCTGTATTACAACGAGCCGCACGACTTCTACGCCCTGAGCCGTTTCGACGACGTCAACAAGGCCGTCATCGACCACGAGACGTTCATCTCCGGGCGCGGGGCATTGCTCGAGATCATCAAGTCCGGCATGGAAATCCCGCCCGGGACCCTGATCTTCGAGGATCCGCCGATCCACAACATCCACCGCAACCTGCTGTCGCGGATGTTCACCCCGCGCAAGGTGGCTGCGCTGGAACCGCAGATCCGCGAATTCACGGCACGCTGCCTCGATCCCATCGTGGGCACCGGCAGGTTCGACTTCGTCAACGATCTCGGCGAGCAGATGCCGATGCGGGTGATCGGAATGCTGCTGGGCATCCCGGAAGAGGATCAACGCCGCGTCACCGACCACGGTGAGGCCACCCTGGCCAGCGAGCAGGTCGACCTGCTGGCCACCGGCGAGGTGTTCGCGGAGTTCATCGACTACCGCATGCAGCATCCGACCGACGACATCATGACCAACTTGCTCAACGCCGAGTTCGAGGACGAAACGGGCACGGTGCGCAACCTGCGGCGTGACGAGCTGTTGATGTTCCTGACGGTGATCGCCACCGCCGGTGCCGAGACGACGACACGGCTGATCGGTTGGGCCGGAAAGACATTGGCCGACTACCCCGATCAGCGAGCCGAGCTGGTCGCCGACCCGGACCTCATCCCCCAGGCCATCGAGGAGATTCTGCGCTGGGAACCCCCGGCACTGCAGATCGCCCGCTACGTCACCCGCGACGTCGAGTACTACGGCCGGACGGTGCCCGAAGGCTCGGCGATGCTGATGCTCGTCGGCGCCGCCAACCGCGACCACCGCCGATTCCCACCCGACGGCGACGTGTTCGACATCCATCGGGAACTGCACTCGCACATGACCTTCGGCGCGGGAACGCATTTCTGCATGGGCAACGCGCTGGCCCGCCTGGAGGGCCGGATCGCCCTGGAGGAGATCCTCAAGCGCTTCCCGGAGTGGGAGGTCGACTGGGCCGGCGCCAAGCCGTCCCAGACCACCGCGGTGCGCGGCTGGGAATCCATGCCCACTTTCATCCGCTGAACTCCCGATCACCAACGACGACAGAAGGACTCAGAAGACATGGCAGGACGTGTAGAAGGCAAGGTCGCATTCATCACCGGTGCGGCCCGCGGCCAGGGGCGCAGCCACGCGGTGCGGCTCGCCGAGGAGGGCGCCGACATCATCGCGATCGACATCTGCGGGCCGATCCGGCCCGGAACCGAGACCGCGATCCCGGCGTCGACTCCGGAAGATCTGGCCGAGACCGCGGACCTCGTGAAGAACCTCGGGCAGCGAATCGTCACCGCCGAGGTCGACGTCCGCGACTATGCCGGCGTGAAGGCGGCGGTCGACAGCGGTGTCGAGCAGTTGGGGCGGCTCGACATCGTCGTCGCCAACGCCGGCATCGGCAACGGCGGCGACCTGCTGCACGAGACCACCCAGGAAGACTGGGACGAGATGATCGACACCAACCTGTCCGGTGTCTGGAAGTCCGTCAAAGCTGCCGTCCCGCACATCATTTCGGGTGGCCGCGGCGGTTCGATCATCCTGACCAGCTCGGTGGGCGGGTTGAAGGCCTACCCGCACTGCGGCAACTACGTCGCCGCCAAGCACGGCGTCGTCGGCCTGATGCGGGCGTTCGGCGTGGAGCTGGGCCAGCACATGATCCGGGTCAACAGCGTGCACCCGACCCATGTCGCCACCGACATGCTGCACAACGAGGGCACCTTCAAGATGTTCCGTCCCGACCTGGAGAACCCGGGCCCGGATGACATGGCGCCGATCTGCCAGCTGTTCCACACCCTGCCGATACCGTGGGTCGAGGCCCGGGACATCAGCAACGCCGTGCTGTTCTTCGCCTCCGACGAGGCGCGCTACGTCACCGGTGTGACGCTGCCGGTGGACGCGGGCAGCTGCCTGAAATAGGTTCCGTCCCTCCGTGAGCGTGCGTGCCGGTCCACCGACACGCCGCTCACGGAGGGCTTTCACGCACTCTCACCGGGAAGCATCCGCGCCGCGCGTGGTGAGGGTGGCCCCCAGCCCGGTAACCGGTTGACACCCGTCCACGTCGCCCGGTCGATATGAGCCGCCCGCGCTGGTGTGCAGGTTCACTCGGTACCCTCACCGCACGCGACCCGTCCCGCGCTCGAGGAGACCTGAAGTTGAACGCGATCGATCCTGCCGCCACGGCCTGGCTGCTGGCCAGCACCGCCCTGGTATTGCTGATGACCCCCGGCCTGGCGATCTTCTATGGCGGTATGGTGCGCAGCACCGGGGTGCTCAACATGATCATGATGAGCTTCATCGCCATTCCACTGGTCACGGTGACCTGGCTGCTCATCGGCTACAGCATGAGTTTCTCCGATGATGCCGGCTACGGTCTCATCGGTGACTTCGCCCATTTCGGCATGCTCGGCATCGGTCCGGCCACCGTCCACGGCGCAGTTCCGGAACTGCTGTTCGCGACCTTCCAGTTGACCTTCGCGATCATCACCGCCGCACTGATCAGCGGGGCGATCGCAGATCGCGCGAAGTTCGCGGCGTGGGTGGTCTTCGTCCCGATCTGGACGATCGTCGTCTATTCCGTGGTCGCCCACTGGGTGTGGTCGTCGGACGGGTGGCTGGCCCGACTCGGCGTCCTCGACTTCGCGGGAGGCCTGGTGGTCGAAACGGTCTCCGGGGCCTCCGCGTTGGCGCTGGCACTGGTCCTCGGTCCCCGCATCGGGTTCAAGCAGGACGCGATGCGCCCCCACAACCTACCGTTCGTGTTGCTCGGCGTCGGCCTGTTGTGGTTCGGCTGGTTCGGGTTCAACGCAGGTTCTGCGTTGGCCGCCAATGGGATCGCGGCGGCCATATTTCTCAACACGCTGGTGGCCGGATGTCTGGGAATGCTGGGCTGGCTCACGGTCGAGCAGATCCGTGACGGCAAGCCGACCACGTTCGGCGCCGCCTCGGGTGTCGTTGCCGGCCTCGTCGCGATCACACCGTCGTGCGGCATGGTGAATACCCTCGGCAGCGCGGTGGTCGGCCTGGCCGCCGGGATCGCGTGCTCCTTCGCCATCGGGGCCAAGTTCCGGTTCAGCTACGACGATTCGCTCGACGTCGTCGGCGTTCACTTCGTGGGCGGCGTCGTCGGCGTCCTGCTGATCGGACTGCTCGCCACGGCCACGATGACAGCGGGCGCCCGGGGCTTGTTCTACGGAGGCGGCCTCACCCAGCTCGGCAGGCAGGCCATCGGCGTGGCCGCGGTCGCCGTCTACGCGTTCACGATGTCCTTCGCGCTGGCCAAGTTGATCGATCGGGTGATGGGATTCCGGGTCAGCGCCGAGGACGAGACGTCGGGTATCGACTTCAGCCAGCACGCCGAAACCGCCTACGCCGAAGGCGTTCACGGGCACGCGCCGGGCCGGCGGCCGGGGACCTCGGGCATACTCGGACAGTTCATCCACCGCGAGGCCGACGACAGCGCCTGACGGTCCGCGGCCAGGTCCGTTACTTGGCCGCCTTGCGTCCGCCCATCGCGGGTGCATTCCCGATCACCCCGTCGGCCTCCAACTGTGCGATCTCGTCGTCGGACAGGCCCAACCCGTGCAGGATTTCGTGGTTGTGCTCACCCAGCAGCGGAGCGTGGCGGCGGTGGAGCCGTTCCGGGCCGGATGACAATCGCGCCGGCAGCGTGCTGTGCGGCGCGGTGGCATTGATCGGGTGGCCGACGTCCTCGAAGAAGGCCCGCGCGGCCAGTTGCTCCAGTTCGGTCTGATGGTGCGGCTGCATCACCTTGGCGACCGGGACGCCCGCCGGCCAGAGGGCTGCCACGATCTGGTCGCCGCCGCGTGTTCGGCACCATGCCGCAAGTTCCGCGTCGATCTCATCGTGACGTTCGTGGCGGCCGCTTGCCGTCGCCAGCGCCGGGTTTCGGGCCCACTCCGGCCGGCCCAGCGCGTCGGCCAGTGCCGCCCACTGCTCGTCGGTGGTGACGGCGATCGCAACCCAGCTGTCATCGCGGCCGAATTCGTCGATTCCCGCGCACTGGTAGATGTTCTGCGGTGCGGCGGCCGGGCCGCGGTTTCCGGCCCGCTGCAGGACCTTTCCGTAGGCGCTGAACTCGATGACCTGTTCGGCAGCCACGTTGAGCGCCGCGTCGACCATCGCCGCCTCCACCAGTGCGCCGCGGCCGGTCCGGCGCCGGTTCTCCAGCGCGATCTGCAACCCGATCAGCGCGTGCACGCCGGCGTTGGGGTCGCCGATCGAGTACGGCTCGTACGGCGTGCGGTCCGGATAGCCGGTGAGCCAGCTCAACCCCGACGCGTCCTCGATGATGTAGGCGAACGCCGGGTTGTCCCGCCACGGGCCGTCCAGCCCGAAGCCGGGCATCCGGACCATGATGATGTCCTCGCGCAACGCCCGGACGTTGTCGTAGTCGAGACCGATCTGCTCGATAACCCGAGGGGTGAAGTTCTCGACGATCACGTCGCAGGTCGGGATCAAGCGACGCAACAGGTCTCGGCCCCGTTCGGACTGAAAATCGACGGTCAGGCCCAGCTTGTTGGTGTTGAGGCCGGAGAAAATCGGGGACCGCTCCCACCATTGCGGCTCGGTGACCGGCACACCGGCGATCAACCGGGTGCCGTCGGGACGTGCGGTGGACTCGAGGTGAATCACCTCGGCGCCGAGCATCGCCATGATGTGGGTGCCCGATGGGCCGGCCCAGAACGCGGTCATGTCGAGCACGCGCAGACCGGCGAACGGCAATGCCGAGGCCGATCCGGCGGGCCGCCCGGTGCGCGGCCCCAACGGCTCTGCGCTGTGCTCACCGAGCCGTGGAGCCGGCCCGGGTGCGGGCAGTTCGATGCCGTGCAGCCGGAAGGGGCGATCCGGCTGCAGGAAACCGTCCCGCGGATTGCGGACGAAGGATCCGCGTGCGACGTAATGATCCATCGTGGCGACGTTTTCACCGTTGGCCACAGGCGAGTTCGGGATCCGGAAGGCCGAGGCCAACTCGCGGACGTCGTCGACGCGTTCGCCACGCAACCAGTCGTAGAGTTCGCCGGCGTGGATGTTGGCCTGCTCGGTGATCGACAGCGGCGAGGACTCGTCGATCCATTCCGGATGGCCGGACATCGCGCAGAGGTCCCACCACTGCTGGGCGGTGCCGCAGCCGAGCGCAACCAGGCCGTCGGCGGCCTGCGCGACGCCGGGCACCGTGGGCTTGCGCTCGCTCCGCCAGGGCCTTCCGAGCATCTCGAAGAACGTGACGGGATAGTAGGTCAGTCCCAGAACCTGGGTCTCCAGCGCGGAGAGATCGACCAGTTCGCCGCCCCCGCGCGCTCTGATCGCGAGCGTGAACGCCGCCGCGTACGCGCCGACCAGCCAATCCCCCGCCTGACCACCGACATGCGCCGGCGCACGTGACTGCTCACCACGTCCGATGCCGAGGGCTCCCCCGGACCAGGCCTGCAGCGTGAACTCGGTGGCCGCACGATCGCGCCACGGTCCGGTGAGCCCGAACGGCGTGATCGAGGTGACGATCAGGCGCGGATGACGATCGTGGATCTGTTGCGGTCCAAGGGAATTCAGATCGGCAAGGCGCGAGCCGGATGACCAGACCACCGCGTCGGCGCCGGCCAGCAGCTCTTCGACCACCGGTAGATCCGCCGACGGGTCGGCGACCACACTGCGTTTCGAGCAGGCCAGGAAGCTGAACAGCGCGCCACCGGCTACCGGGTCCACCTGCGCGCCGGACGCGGACCAGGACCGCAGCGGATCACCTTCGGGGGCTTCGACTTTCACCACCGTGGCGCCGCCGTCGACCAGCAGCTTCGTGCAGTAGCCGCCGGCGATACCCGAGGACAGATCGACGACGACGAAGCCGTCCAGGGGTGCGCTCACGACTCGTTCTGCTTCTTCTTGGACTTCTTCGACTTCTTGGACTTTTCTGGACTCGCAGGTTTGGCGGCCTTGCTCAACCGCCACTCCGGCGGGAACTTCGCGTCGTTGTCCTTGACGGAACCAGACAGTCCCCGGTCCATCGCCTCGCCAAGCAGCAGATCGCCCGAATCGTGTTGGGCTCCTCCGGTGATCGACTCGAACACCCCGGCCAGCATGCTGCCCATGTACTCGCCCTGGAACTGCTTCATGATCTCGAAGAACGTCTTCTGCATGAAGACGGTGTCGGTGGGCCGGTTGCGCGCGCACGCCAGCGCGTACTTCGCCACTTCGTCCTCGAGTTCCGCGCGTGGGACGACGGCGTTGAGGAAATTGCAGTCCAGCATCTCGGCTGCGCTGAACGGCCTTCCGGTGTAGACCATCTCCTGGAACTTGCGAATGCCCATCGTCTGGGCCCACCACCACATCCGCGGGCCCCACCCGTGGTAGCGAAAGGATGGATGGCCGAATACCGCGTCGTCCGAGGAGATCACCAGGTCGGCGTCGGCGGCCTGGTAGAAGTGCCAGCCGTAGCAGTATCCCTTGACCTCCAGGATCGAGATCTTCTTGAAGTCCTGCAGGCTTCGAATCCCGGAGTGCGGGTTGGCATACCACTGGCTGACGGTGGCGCCGCGGCGCAGCGATCCCTTCGGCGGGAACGTGATTTCCCCTGCGGCGATGCGGTATTCGGCCAGCCGCGGTCCGTCGTCGTCGGAGTCCTGTACGGCCATGAACTCGGGCAGATCGGCACCACTGCCCAGATCGTCGCCGGCGCCGCGGATCACCAGCACCTTGACGTCGTCGTCGATGCCGGCGCGGTGCAGCAGATCGGCGTAGCGGACCCGGGCCTCGATCGTGGGTGCGTTCAACCTGTCGGGGCGATCGAACGTGATGGTGGCGATCCTGCTTCGAGCGTCCTTCTCGTATCGGATGATCTCCTCGGCAGAGTCAGACACGGATGTCCTGCCACGACGGACTGGCGGACAGCACCTCCGTCCCGTCCGCGGCGACATGGACGGCATCGCGGGTGAACACACCTCCCACACCGGGCTCCCACACGTACGCGGTGATCGCCAGCACCATGCCTTCGTCGAGTCGCTCGGCGGCGGCCGTCGCCGCCAGCCGCTGGGTGATCACCGGCGGGTCGAAGCCCAGGCCGAGCCCGTGCGCGACCGGCATCGCGGGCAGTGGCTCACCCGCGAGTTCGTAGGCCTCCAGCAGAGCGCTGGCCGGCCGGCCGGGTTGGCAGGCATCGTTCAGTCTGTGCCACAACTCGTCTCGGCGGCGGTAAAGGGCACGAGCCGCCTCGCCGGGTTCTCCGACGGGGTAGGTGCGGGCGACCTCGCCGACATAGCCGCCCGCCAGCACCCCCGCCGACAGGGCCACGAGGTCCCCGTCACGGACGACACCGTCGCCTTCGGCGCGGCGCCACGGATGCTCCCTGGACGTGATCCACGCGGCGTCCTGGGTGGCCGGGGTGCTGACACCGCCGGCGGCTTCGGCCTCCAGCAGCGCACCGGCCAACTCCTGCTCGGTGATGCCCGCACGCAGTTCGGCCACGCCCTTCGCGAGACCTTCCTCCGCCACCAGCAGGGCCCGGCGCAGTGCGTCGATCTCCTCGGGAGTCTTGATCCGGCGCGCGGCCCGCATCGCGGGCTCCCCGTCGACCAGCTCGGCCTGCGGGAAGGCCGTCGGCAGCAGCTGGGCGAAAGTCGGTGTCAGAGCATCGGTTCCGACGCGACGTGCGGTGTCGGCGCCCTTGATGTTCTTCAACACACCCATCAGCGTCATCGGGTTCCAGGCCAGGCCGTACAGATGCTCATGCCCGATCTCCTCGGGCATGCCCTCGTCCCAGGTGCTGTTCAGATGGATCTCGCCGGTGGAGCGGACCACCGTGCACACCGGGCCGAACGGCCGGGTGCCGGCCACCCACAGCTGCGGGGCCCCGGTGATGTAGCGGACGTTGGCCTGTCTGCCGAGCACCAGCACGTCGATGTCGTTGGCCTCCATCTGCGCGAAGGCCCGCTCGCGCCGACCGAACCGCAGCGCGCGGTCGTCGGCCTCGACCTCAATTGCTGACATTGGTCACCTCGTACGGGTCGTAGCTGTAATCGGTCAGCGGCATCCACCCGTCGTCGGTCACGACCACGATCTCCTCGCTGCGGTATCCGCCGGTGCCGTCCTCCCACACCACGGGCTCGAGCACCAGCGTCATACCCGCCGGAAACACGAAGTTGTCGTCCCACTCCTGACCGAGATCCGTTCCGATCAAGGGCATTTCGGCTGCGTTGGCGCCGATCCCGTGGCCCAGGTAGAAGTGCGGCAGCCACGGCTTCGCGCCGCCGCCGGCGGCGATGGCCGCGCGGCCGAGGTCTCCGCACGTTGCGCCGGCCCTGGTCACCGACAGCACCGCCGCGATTATCCCGCACCACTTGTCGAACTGAGCCTGCTGACGCGGGTTCGGGTCCTGGCCCACAATCCAGGTCCGACCGAAGTCCGAACAGTACCCCTGGTAGGTGATCGACAGGTCGGTCCACAGCACGTCACCCTGCTGCAACTCACGTTCGGTGGTCAGCAGCGGCAACGCCAGGTCGCCATGGGTGGTCCAGGTCCCCTCCGCCTTCGAGGTCGGCATCACCTGCCAGATGGCGTCCAGCATGTTGCTGGTGGCGCCGAGTTCGAATGCCCGGCGGACGAATTCGGCCGACAGATCGATCTGGCGCACCCCCGGCGCCAACGAGTTCTGTACGTCGGTGGCGGCCTGCTCGGTGATCCGGCAGGCCCGCCGGATGGCGGCGATCTGGTCGATCGTCTTGACCAACTTGGCCGCGCCGACCACCGGGGCGGCATCCACCGGCGCGCCGCCGGGGAACAGAGTCCCGGCCGCCCGGCGCATCGCCCCGGTCAGCTCGTCGACGGCGACCGTCGCCCCCGCCGGCACGAGGCCCGACAGGATCTTTGCGAATTCGTCAACACCCTCGTCGAATTCGAGATAGACGGGGCCGTGCAGATGATCGGCGGGCAGCTCGGACTCCATGGCCGTGCCCTCGCGGAACGGCAGGAACAGGTGCGGATGCTCGTCGCCGGCCACCACCAGGGCGATCGGGCGCTCCACATGCGACAGCCCCGCGTCGGCCAGTGGCCAACTGACGCCGGTGGAGTACACGACGTTGCCGTTGCCGAGCAGCACCAGTGCGCCCACCCCGTGGTCGGCCATCGCGGCCTGCAGCCGGGCGCCGACTTCTCGGCGCATCCGGGCCAGGTCCGGCTCGTCGGGAATGTCCCACGGACTCAGGCCGGTTCGGACGATCCCGGGAACACCGGACTCGGTGACAGTACTCATGCGCGATCCACTCCCCCGCTCGTTACTCGCTGGCGTCATGCGGAGAGCCCCAGGAACTTCTGCACGTTGGTGGAGACGATCTTGGCGGCGTTCTCCGGTCCGACGGCTTCGACGACGGCGGCCAGTGACTTCTCCGAGTAGCCCCAGGTGCTCTCGTTGTGGGGGTAGTCGCTGGACCACATCACCTTGTCGACGCCGATGTCGTCGATCAGCCGCAGACCCAGCGGGTCCACCATGAACGAAGCGCTCATGTGGTTGTCCCAGTAGTGCCGGACGTCGTGTTCGACCTGATGGTTGAACATGTGCCGATAGGACGCCAGCAGATGTTCGGCATCCTGCAAAGCCGTTGGCACCCAGGCGATCCCGCCTTCGAACCAGCCGATCTGCAGACTCGGATGCCGGTCCAGGATGCCGGAGAACAGATACTTGGCGAACTGTTCGCGGAACGAGTCGACATTGACCATCATGCCGACCACGACGCTGTTGTGTTCGCAGGGCGTCTTGGGCGGGGTCTCGCCGATGTGGTGGGTGACGGGCAAGCCGGCATCCTCGATCTCGTCCCACACCGCGTCCATCGAGCGGGAGCCAAAATCGTAAATGTTGCCCTCGTCGTCCTTGCCGGGATTCAGCGGCAGCAGGAAAGTCTTGAGCCCCAACGACTTCAACTCGGCCAGCGTACGCCGGGTGCCCGCGGGTTCCCACCAGTTGATCAGCCCGACGCCGTAGAAGTGGCCGTTGGAACGCTCCTGCACTCCGGCGATGTACTCGTTGTAGATGCGGAACACCCGTTCACGGATTTCCTTGTCCGGGTAGTGGAACAGCGCCAGCACCGCGTTGGGGAAGGCGAGTTCCTTTTCGATGCCGTCCTCGTGCAATTCCCGGATACGGGCCTCGATGTTGTTGGTCGCCGCACCGGCCAGCTCGTCGTACTGCATGAGCACCCGGCCGAAGTCACCGCCGACCCAGGTCTTGCCCTTCATGCCGACCATGTAGGCGCCGTCCTCGTACCAGATGCGCGGTGCGGCTCCCTTGAGGTCGTCGGGAAAGCGTTCGTAGAAGATGTCGTCGGCCACGGAGATGTGGTTGTCGGCGGAGAACACCACGGTGCCCGCGGGCAAACCGAAGTCTCCGGTGGCATGGCCGCGACGGTTCTTCGGAGCGCCGAACCCGCCGGGCGGGTAGAAAGTGGCAGTACTGGACTGAGTGGACATCATCTACCTTCCGTTCCCGGCCCGCGCGTGACCGCGGCAACTTCGAAGCCCGGGCACGGTCGTGACCTCCCCGATGTGAGCGCAGTGCTTCGTCATTGGTAATGACGTTATCAGCTTATGTCGAAAACAAACAGGTAAAACTGCCGAATTTGCCCATCCGTGGGCTGATTTTCAGCGGAAATATCGTTCTCATTTTCAAAGAGTGGATTCTCGGAGTCGGCCGAACCCGGCAAAGAGCCGTGCTCTATGTGCACGTGCCGCACGGACCGCCCGACGGGCCGGCCACCGTCCCGTCGCCGCTGTCCGCCGATCACCGTCTATCCGCTGGGAGACTATCGGTTTCTTTCTAGAGACTGCTATTCTCCTGCCGAAGAGCGAGGAGTTCACCGATGCCCCCAGACGCCGGAATCACCCCCGACACCGCCGTCTTGAGCCGGTGGCTCGACTCCAACGACGCCCCGGGCAACGGCGAGCAGGCCCGGCTGGAACTCCTCACCGGCGGGTCGCAGAACACCCTGTACCGGGTGCATCGCGGTGATCAGCGGATGGTCCTTCGCATGCCCGGCCCACGCGCCGACGCATCCCGCCTCGACGGCCTGGTGCGCGAGATCCGACTTGTCCGCGGGCTGAAGGGCACCGACGTTCCGCACGCCGAACTGATCGCGGCGGACGACACCGGCGAGGTGCTGGGCCAGCCGTTCTACGTGATGGCCGAGATCGACGGCTGGAGCCCGATGAGCGCCGGCTGGCAACCACCGTTCGACACCGATCTGCAGGCCCGTCGCGGTCTGGCGTTCGAACTGATCGAGGGTGCGGCGCGACTGGGCCGCGTCGACTGGCGGGCACACGGCCTGGAGGGATTCGGCCGGCCCGACGGATTCCACGACCGCCAGGTCGACCGCTGGCTCAGCTTCCTGTCGGCCTACCAGGTCCGCGATCTGCCCGGGCTCGACGTGGCGGCGGACTGGCTGCGCCGCAATCGCCCGGCCCGGTTCACACCCGGCATCATGCACGGCGACTACCAGTTCGCCAACGTCATGTACGCCCACGGGGCACCGGCCCGGCTGGCGGCGATCGTCGACTGGGAGATGACCACCATCGGCGATCCCCTGCTGGACGTCGGCTGGTGCCTGTTGGGCTACAACGGGGAGGAACCCAGTTCCGACGGGTTCTACCTCGACATGGCCGGCATGCCGCGACGCAGTGAACTGCTGGCGCGCTATGAGGAGGTCAGCGGCCTGTCGACCGAGCACATCGACTATTACCTGGTGCTGGCGAACTGGAAGCTCGGCATCATGCTCGAGAAAACCTATGCAGCGTCCCTGGCGCCGAACAGCAAGGTGGCCCCGGATGTTGCCGCCGCGATGGACCCGATGGTCCTGAATCTGATGTCCACCGCCGCCGACCTTAGCCGCAGGAGTGCATGAGATGACTTATCCGGCAGAACTTTTCGATCTCACCGACCGGGTGGCGCTGATCACCGGCGGCAGCCGCGGCCTGGGCCGCGAGATGGCGTTCGCAGCCGCTCGCTGCGGGGCCGACGTGGTGATCGCCAGCCGCAAGTTCGACAGCTGTGCGGCCACCGCCGCCGAGATCGAAGCCGAAACCGGACGTGCGGCACTGCCGTACGCGGTGCACGTCGGGCGGTGGGACGAACTCGACGGACTCGTCGCGGCCGTGTACGACCGGTTCGGCAAGGTCGACGTGCTGGTGAACAACGCCGGCATGTCACCGGTCTACGAAAAACAGAGTGACGTCACCGAGAAGATGTTCGACGCCGTGGTGAACCTCAACCTCAAGGGCCCCTTCCGGCTTTCGGCCCTGGTGGGCGAGCGCATGGTGGCCGCCGGCGGCGGGGCCATCATCAACGTGAGCACGCACGGTTCGTTGCGGCCGCACCCGTCGTTCCTCCCGTACGCGGCCTCCAAGGCCGGACTCAATGTGATGACCGAGGGGCTGGCGATGGCATTCGGCCCGACGGTCCGCGTCAACACGCTGATGCCCGGGCCGTTCCTGACCGACATCAGCAAGGCCTGGAGCTTCGAGGGAGCCCAGAACCCGTTCCGGCACTTCGCGCTGCAGCGCGCCGGCAAGCCGGCCGAGATCGTCGGCGCCGCATTGTTCTTGATGTCCGACGCCTCCAGCTACACCACCGGATCGATCCTTCGGGCCGACGGCGGCATTCCCTGACAACACCCGCAAGCCGAGAGGACACGACATGGACTTTTCCGTAGAGCCGGAATTCCAGACGAAGCTCGAGTGGATCCGGGACTTCGTTCGCGACGAGGTCGAGCCGCTGGAGGTGGTCTTCCCCGGTTGCGAGTTCCTGCCGCTGGACGACGAACGGCGCCCGATCGTCGACCCGCTCAAACAGCAGGTCCGCGACCAGGGGCTGTGGGCGCCGCACCTCGGTCCGGAGCTGGGGGGTCAGGGCTTCGGCGCGGTCAAGCTGACGCTGATCAATGAGATCCTCGGCCGCAGCAGCTGGGCGCCGATCGTGTTCGGCACGCAGGCACCCGACACCGGAAACGCCGAGATCCTGGCGCGGTTCGGCACGCAGGAGCAGAAGGACGACTATCTGGCCGGGTTGTTGTCCGGCGAGATCTTCTCCTGCTTCTCGATGACCGAACCGCAGGGCGGCTCGGATCCGCGGGTGTTCACCACCGCCGCGGTGCGCGACGGGGACGACTGGGTCATCAACGGCTGCAAGTACTTCTCCTCCAATGCGTCGGTCGCGTCGTTCTTCATCGTCGTCGCGATCACCGACCCCGACGTGCCGGTGCACCGCGGCGCGTCGACGTTCCTCATCCCGGCCGGCACCCCCGGGCTGAACGTCGAGGCCACCCATCACCTGTTCGGCTCCCTGCCGCACGAGGCGGGACATTCACTGATCGACTACGACAATGTCCGGGTGCCCGCATCGGCGATGCTCGGCGAGCCCGGACACGGCTTCGAGATCCTGCAGGCCCGGTTGGCCGGTGGCCGCATCCACCACGCCATGCGATCCCTCGGCGTGGCGCAACGCGCGCTGGACATGATGGCCCACCGCGCCAAAAGCCGTTTCACCCAGGGCAGCCTGCTCGCCGACAAGCAACTGGTGCAGGAGTTCATCGCCGACTCCTACACCGAGCTGCTGCAGTTCCGGCTCACCGTGCTGCACGCCGCGTGGCTGATCGACACCGCCGGCGAACACGCCGCCCGCAAGGAGATCGGCGTCTGCAAGGTGCTGGCATCGTCGGTGCTGAAATCGATCGGCCTACGGGCCATCCAGGTGCACGGGGCGCTGGGCATGACCGAGCAGATGCCGTTGACCAACGTCCTGCTCGGCGGGGTGGCCCTCGGGCTGGCCGACGGGCCGACCGAGGCGCACAAGGTGAACCTGGCCCGGATGTTCCTCAAGGACTACGAGGCCGAAGATCCCGAGTGGCCAAGCGAATTCGCCGACGTCCGCATCGCCGCCGCGAAGGCGAAGTACGGCGACCGGCTCGACCGAATCCCCGCCGTCCCCCGGTCATGAGCACCCGGGCCGCCGCCGCGGTGGAGCGGGCGCTCGACGAGCGGCACCGCGAGGCCAGCGACGAGGTCGAGCGCATCCTGGCCGCCACCGTGCGCGTGATGGAACGGGTCAGCCCCGAGCCGCCGCGCGTCAGCGACATCGTCGCCGAGGCGGGCTCGTCGAAGAAGGCGTTCTACCGGTACTTCGCCGGCAAGAACGATCTGCTGCTGGCGGTGCTGGAACGTGGCGTCGGGATCATCGTGTCCTACCTCGAACACCAGATGGCCAAGGAGGACCACCCCCGGGACCAGATCACCCGGTGGATCACCGGAATGCTGGCCCAGGTCGTCCACCCGCAGCTGATGAGCATGAGCCGGGCGCTGGCGGTCCAGCTGGCCGTCAGTGCCGACGCCGGGCCGAACGAGGACGTCATGGCGCCGCTGCGGGCACTGCTGCTCGGCCCGGTCACCGCGCTGGGCGGGGATGACCGCGACGCCGACGCCGTCTTCCGGATCACCGCCGCGACCATGCGCCGCTATGTCGGATCCGCACAGCCACCCGACCGCGCCGACATCGATCACCTGGTGCGGTTCTGCCTGCGAGCGTTGGGAGTTCGATGAAGGCCGTCATCTGCCGCAAGTACGGACCGCCGGAAAGCCTGGTGTTCGAAGACGTCGACGCGCCGGTTCCGGGCCCGGGTCAGGCGGTGGTACGGGTGCGCGCGGCCGCCGTCAACTACCCCGACGTCCTGTTCCTGTCCGGCGGCTATCAGGTCAAAGTACCTCCGCCGTTCAGCCCGGGCAGTGAGTTCGCCGGTGCGGTCAGCGCCGTCGGCGAGGGCTCGCAATGGCAGGTCGGACAACGGGTTTCGGGTTCGGTGATGGTCGGCGCCTTCGCCGAGCAGGTGGCCGTCGACGACAGGGCGTTGATGCCGATGCCCGACGGCGTCCACTTCGGCGAGGCAGCCGCATTCGGCGTCACCTACCGCACCGCCTACTTCACGCTGCGCACCGTGGCACCCGTGGGTCCGGGCGACTGGGTTGTGGTGCTCGGCGCGGCCGGTGGTGTCGGACTCGCCGCGGTGGATCTCGCGGTCGCGATGGGCGCCCGGGTGATCGCGGCCGCCTCGAGCCCCGAGAAGCTGGAGCTGTGCCGGCAGCGTGGCGCGCAAATCCTCGTCGACTACCAGAGCGAGAATCTGCGCGACGCGATCCGGGACGCGACCGGCGGCACGGGGGCGAAGGTGGTGCTCGACCCCGTCGGCGGGCCGTACTCGGAACCCGCGCTGCGCGCGCTGGGCCGCGGCGGCACGTTCGTCACCCTGGGCTACGCCGCCGGCGAGATCCCGGCGATTCCGCTGAATCTCGTGCTGCTCAAGGGAATCACGGTGCGGGGCATGGAAATCCGCACATTCTTCGCCGACCATCCGCAGGAGGAGATGCGCGACACTGCCGAGTTGCAGCAGATGTTCGCCGACGGGCGGGTGCGACCGTACATCGGAGCGCGCTATCCGTTGCCGGAGGCGGCGGCCGCGATCCGCGCCGTCGCCGACCGTCGGGCCCTCGGCAAGATCGTCATCGACGTGCCCTGACCCCTACGACGCCGAAACGTACGTTCGGGCGGGAAAGTACGAGTGCGAGGCGCCTTTTCGTCGAACTCGACCCAGCACGGTCGGGTGTGACGGGCCAGCCGAGTTCGACGTAGCGGCGGAGACTACTCGCACGAATTCGCCGAGACGTACGTTTCGGCGCGAGGGAAGGTCACCACTCGCAGGGCAGGCTGTACACGCCGTAGGCGAGTGTGTCGTGCTTGAACGGGACCTCATCGAACGGAATCGCCAACCGCAACGTCGGGATGCGGCGAAGCAGTGTCGAGAAGACGATCTGCATCTCCGCGCGGGCCAGTTGCTGGCCGACGCACTGGTGCCGACCGTAGCCGAAGGCGAGGTGCTGACTGGCGTTCTCGCGAGCCAGATCCAGCTTGCCGGGGTCCGGGAAGGCCGCAGCGTCCCAATTCTCCGGCGCCAGGTCCAGGATGATGCCCTCGCCGGCCTTGATGGTCTCACCGCCGATCTCGATGTCCGCCAGGGCAACTCGGCGCTGGCCGTTCTGCACGATGGACAGGTAGCGCATCAGCTCCTCGACCGCGTTGGCAATGAGGTTGGGATCGTCGGTGTTGCGCAGCAGGTCGGCCTGTTCGGGGTTCTCCAGCAGCGCCAGCGCACCGATGCCGATCATGTTGGCGGTGGTCTCATGGCCGGCGATGAGCAGGCCGGTGGCCAACTGGGCGGCCTCTTTGACGTCGACCTCCCCGGCGGTGACGCGTTCGGCCAGATCCGAGACCGCATCTTCGGCCGGGTTCTCCATCTTCTTCTTGACCAGGTCGATCAGGTACTTGTGCAGGCCCATCGCACCCTTGGCGTGGTCCTCGGCGGTCGCGTAGCGGGCCAGGCCCACGTTGGCGTGGTGCTGGAAGAACTCATGGTCTTCGTAAGGCACACCGAGCATTTCGCTGATGACGACGGTCGGTACCGGCAGCGCGAGCGCGGTGACGATGTCGGCCGGCTGGGGGCCGGCGAGGATCGCGTCGACGCATTCATCGGTGACCTTCTGGATCGCCGGGCGCAGACCTTCGACGCGCTTGAACGTGAAGGGCTTCGACAGCATCCGGCGGAAGTGGGTGTGTTCCTCGGCGTCGGAGGTGAACACCGACCGGGGGCGTCGGTTAACGGTGGACAGCATGCCCTCGTTCCAGTGCGGGAATCCGGGCTTGCGGTCGTCGACGCTGACCCGGGAGTCGGCGAACAGCTCACGGCCCACCTCGTAACCGGTGACCAGCCACGGGGTGCTGCCGTCCCAGATCTTCACGCGGGACAGCGGCTTGACCGCCCCCAGCTCCATGACGCCCGAGGGCGGGGCGAACGGGCAGGTGGCCGACCGCTCCATCGGATAGTTGGGGATGACGGTTTCGGCTACGGTTTGGGACACGGCTGTTGGCTCCTTGTGATGGGGCTGCGGTGGACTGACCGCTAGTCCTGGACGGAAATCGCTTGAGCTGGACAGGCTTTGACGGCCCGGTGGACGGCGTCGGCACGACCGGGCGAGGGCTGGTCGATGAGCAGTCGCACTCGGCCGTCGTCCTCGTCCTGATCGAAGATGTCGGATGCATTCATCACGCAGTTGCCCGAGGACACGCATTTCCCCCGGTCGACAACGACTTTCATGATCCTCCTTCGGTGACGGGCGCGAGCATCAGGCCGGTGATCGCATCGACGAGGCTGGTGGCCATGGCGTCCCAGGTCGGGTGCGGCGTCGGCGCCCCGTCGGCCAGCGCCCGCTCCCGTTCGGCGAACATGTGCACGATCAACTGGCGGGCCATCGCGTTGCGTTCCACCCGGGTCTGCTCGGGCAATTCGGGCAGGCAGCTCTTCAACCCCGCGACGATCTGCAGCACCGACGACGACCCCAACGACTCCTCGGACACCAGGTCGCGGTGGCTCGGATCGGGCATCAGCTGTGCGGAGAAGCGCGCGTAGGTGGTCGGGGTGCCCAGCTCCGTCAGGTGCACGGCCAGCGGCCGGACCAGGCATTCGACCCAGTCGCGCAGGGTGGCCGGCTCCCCCGTTTCCGAGAGGCGGTCGATCATCTGCTGGCAGATCCGCTCCACCTGTTCGTTGTGCTTCCGAACGATGGCGCGGATCAGGTCGGCCTTGGTGCCGAAGTGATAGCCGACCGCGGCGTTGTTGCCCTGCCCGGCGGCCTCGCTGACCTGCCGGTTCGAGACGGCGAAGACACCGTGCTCGGCGAACAGCCGCTCCGCGGCGGCCAGGATCGCTTCGCGCGTCCCGTCGGACCGTTCGGCACGCACCGTCCTGCGCACCGTCGATCGTTGTGGCCGGGTCATGGGCTTCAGTCAACCAACCACCTTTCGTTAAGTCAAGTGATTGATTTACTTATCGAGGATTGCCATTGTGGAGGCGATGTCGGCGCTGACAGACTCGGTGCGCGCCGGCAGCGTGCCAGCACCGAAGACGGGAGATCGCCATGAAATACGACTACGAGGAGATGAAGAAGGCGGCCGAGCCGTTCATCCGCTTCGAGAAGGACACGGCGAACCGGATCGCCTACATCACCTTCGACCGGCCCGACGAACTCAACTGCACCACCATGGGGATGCGCCAGAACTATGCGGACCTCATCCACAAGTGCAACGTGGACGACGACGTCAAGGTCGTGGTGATCCGCGGCGAGGGCCAGGATTTCGGCAGCGGCGGCGACCTGCCCGAGCAACGCGACATGCTGGAGAACCCGGGAATGCCGCTGCTGCATGAACTTTCGATCAACGACGAGAATGTCAAGTACCCGCCCGGCGACTCCTATCGCTACCTCTACACTCTGACCGACCACTATGCCAAGGCGCGCGCCGGAAACCGGCCGCTGCAGGAGTGCAAGAAGGTCACCATCGTCGAGGCCAAGGGGTACTGCTACGGCTGGCACTTCTATCAGGCCGGTGACGCCGACCTGGTGGTGTCGTCCGATGACGCGCTGTTCGGCCATCCGGCGTTCCGCTATGTCGGCTGGGGTCCCCGGCTGTGGTGGTGGGCCGAGACCATGGGTCTGCGCAAGTTCTCCGAAATGCTATTTACCGGAAGGCCTTTCACGGCGCAGGAGATGTACGAGTGCGGGTTCCTCAACAGCGTGGTGCCCCGTGAGAAGCTCGAGGAGGAAACGTTGAAGTACGCGACGGCGTGTTCCAAGACGCGCCCCACCGACACCGTCGTGGTGCAGAAGATGTTCCTCGAACTCTACAAGCAACACAAGGGCGAGTACTTCGGCAGTCTGCTCACCGGCGTCGTCGAGGGCATGCTGCCGATGATGACGAACGACCGCGCGAACGAGGTCGACCTCACCGAGGGCACCTTCGAAAAGGGGCTGAACAACGTCGTCAAGGACAACGACATGAACTTCCCGCCGGAATGGCGGCTGAGCCGATCCGGCCGCAAGAAGCCGTGAGTCCGGCTGGCCAACCTCGCGCTCAGTCCCGCCTTTCCGAATGCCGGGCGAGGCTCCCCTGCAATGGACTACCGGATGAACGTCGCGATGGCGATCTGGGGTGCACTGTGCGCCGCCGAAACCAGTCTCTGGGAAACGCATTTCGACGATCTGCTCCAGGTGTTCGCCGACGGCGCCCGTCGCCACGAGGTGCCGACCTGGAGCCGACCGAACTCGGCCGGCTCGTGCTGCGCCACGCCGCGGTCATGGGGATCACGTGGCTGCTCGACGTCCCCGCCCGCCTACGGGTTCGCCTCGGCCCGGATCCCGGTGTGCTGACGCGCTCCGATCCACGGATCGCCGACGACGAAGGGCTGCGGGCGTCGCTGCAGATGCTGGCCAACCTGCTCGACCTCTGGGCCGGCCGACCCGCCGGTGAGGTGCTCGGCGCGGCCGTCAGGGGATGTCACGGCGACGGAAGCCCCCAAATCCGATGACGAGGAACGCGACGGTGAACAGGCTGATCCAGACCAGCCCCCACCAGTCCTGCGTTCCGGTCGCCACGTGTGGGACGTGGTAGAAGGGGCTGATGCCCAACGCCCAGTCCGGGAGTTTGAAACTCGGCCCGAACAGGGTCAGCCCGAACGACCCGAGAACGCCTGCCCACGAGGCGATTTGGACATGAGGGCGGGCGCCGATCACCGCGACCGCGAGCGCGACCACCGTCCAGACCGCGGGAATGGTGGCGACCGCCTGCAGCGGCGGGTAGCCGAAGTCGAGACCGATGTCGGCAGTGGCGGCCAGGACCCCGACGACCACACCGGCTATCAGGATGAACAGCGCCGGCGCGGCGAACGCGACCAGCACGCTGGGGGCAAGGTAACGAGTGCGGCTGACCGCCGTGGCCAGGACCGGCTCGGCCCGGTCCTGGAGTTCCTCGGTGCGGACCCGGTTGACGATCTGCACTCCGGCGATCGACGCGACGATGCCGATCAACGTGACGATGGTCGCGAGGAAGCCCGCGAGCAACTCGGCCGGTACCGTCGCGCCCCGGGCGAAGATCTCGGCCAGAGCCGGGTTCGCACTGAACAGATCCCGGACGGTTCTGGTGAAGTACCCGAAGACCACGCCGAGTCCGACGAAGGCCACCGACCAGGAGGCCACGGGCGCCCGATTGAGGCGAATCACCAATCCCAGTGGGGTGCGCGCGGTTCCGCGCGCCGGACCTGCCTTCGCGTCGACCAGGCCCTGGCCGAAGTCCCGCGACACCTGCAGCGCGAAAGCGACCACCACACAGACCGCGGTGAACGCGAGCCCCAACAGCAGCGGCGACCAGTGATTCCCGGTGGCCGGGTGCGTCTCGGTGATCCAGCCCAGCGGGTTGACCCAGGTTGTCCATCTCGGCGCACCGATCGAATACAGGAAGCCGCGCAGCACGAACAGCACACCGAGCACAGCCACCGCGATCGACGTGGCGGTGCGGGCATCGGAGGCGATCTGCGCGGTGACCGCGGCGACCGCGGCGAACATCCAGCCGGTGCAGGTGAACCCGGCGGACAGCAGCAGGGACGACTCCCATCCGCCGCCGCACAGCACGGTGAACGTGAACGACACCACGCCGACGGCCAGGGCACAGACCGCCGCCATCAGCAACGCGGTCAGCAGGCGGGCCTCGCGGCCCAGGACACCGGCGGCCAGAAGTTCCGCCTGCCCGGAATCCTCCTGTCCGCGACTGGCTCTCACGACGATGAAGATCGCACCGAGCGCCGCGAAGAAGCCCCCGATGGCGAGGCTGCGCCAGGCGTTGAATCCGTCCACGGTGGACAGGTCGTAGGCCGGCCCGAAGATCAGCCCGAGGGCCGGATTGGCGCCGACCGTCGCGGCGAACCGCAGCCGCTCGGCCGTCTCCGGAAACAGCCACGGGTAGACGATCACCGACGACACCGACAACGCCGTGGCGATCGCCACCCACGGTGCGAACGAGCGCGCCTCGTGCTTGAGCGATGCCCGCAGCAGCGGCGGCGTGCCGGCGATCGCAGAGAATGGCGCCATCAGCGGCGGTCCGGCATCTGTTCGTCGTCGTACATGCGCAGGAACAGGCTCTCCAGCGATGGCGGCTCGACCGTCAACGCCGTCAGGCCGAACGGTAGGAGTACTGCCATCACCTCACCGATCCGGTTGGAGTCGACCATTGCCGTCAACCGGTGACCGTCGAGTTCCACGTCGTGCAACATCGGCAGGTTTTCGGGCACGGGAACGGTCGCCAGATGGGCGCGCACCGTGGTGCGGGCCTGTCCGCGCAGCCCGGTCAGCGTGCCGGACTCGACGATCACGCCGTCGCGGATGATGCTGAGCCGGTCGGCAAGTGTCTCGAGCTCGGCCATGATGTGGCTGGACAGCAGCACGGTTGCGCCACGGCCGACCGCTTCCCCCAGTACTTCTTGAAAGACATTCTCCATCAACGGATCCAGGCCCGATGTCGGTTCGTCGAGAATCAGCAGTTCCACGTCGGAGGCCAGGGCCGCGACGATCGCGACCTTCTGCCGGTTGCCCTTGGAGTACTGCCGGCCGCGCTTGGTCGGGTCCAACTCGAACCGCTGCAGCAGGTTCGCTCGGCGGCGCTCATCGAGGCCGCCCCGCATCGACCCGAGCAGGTCGATCGCCTCCCCGCCGGTCATCGACGGCCACAGCGACACGTCGCCGGGCACGTACGCCAGCCGGCGGTGCAGTGCGACCACGTCGTGCCACGGATCCCCGCCCAACAGCCGGACCCGGCCGGCATCGGCGCGCAGCAAACCCAGCAGGACCCGGATGGTGGTCGATTTGCCGGCGCCGTTGGGGCCGAGAAAGCCGTGGACCTGACCGCGCTCGACCTGCAGGTCCAGACCCCGGAGTGCCTCGGACTTCCCGAACGACTTGCGCAGGCCGGCAATCTCGACGACAAGGTCGGCGCCGGTGGATCCGTCGGTCATCGACCACCCCCGAGCGCGGCGCTTGTCATGGCGAATGAGCCTATCCGTATCCGTGTTCCGCGCGTGGGCAGACGGAGACTTCCCGGGATCGGGGCTGACGATCAGCCCTTCTTCGACAGGATGACCTTGCCCGCCACGGTGCCGCCGTCGATCGGCAGCACCGTGCCGGTGACGTAACGTGACCGGTCCCCCGCGAAGTACAGGGCGGCCTCGGCGACGTCTTCGACGGTGCCTTCCCGTTTGAGCGGTCGGTCGCGGCGCATCTGCGCGCGGATGTTCTCCTCGAACTCCTCGAGGCGTTGCCGGTCCTCGACGTTGGCCGACTTCGAGACGATGGCGGTGCGGATGTTGCCCGGCGCGATCGCGTTCACCCGGATGTCGTAGTACGCCAACTCGATTGCCGCCGACTTGGTGAACTGGATGACGGCGGCTTTGGACGCCCGGTAGGTCTGCACACCGCCGCCGGCCTGGATGCCGCCGATCGACGTCAGGTTGAGGATCGACCCGCCGCCGCGCTCGGCCATGTACCGCGCGGCGTCGCGGGTGCCGGCCATCACGCCGAGCACGTTGACGCCCATCACGTGGTGGAAGTCGGCCAGTTCGTCGTCGAGGAAACGCCGGTGCATGGTGCCGGACACCCCGGCATTGTTGACCATGACGTCCAGCCCGCCGAACGTGTCGATCGCGGTCGACACCAGCGCGCCGACCTGATCGAGGTCGGAGACGTCGGTGGGCAGGAACAGCGAGTCGCCGCCGAGGGGCTCGGCTTCCGCGAGGTCGCCGACCACGACTTTGGCTCCCTCGGCGAGGAAGCGTTCGGCGATGCCGCGCCCGAGTCCGCCCGCGCCACCGGTGACGACGGCCACCTTGCCGTCGAGCTCTCCGCTCATTCGCACTCCTCGAAGAAGTTCAGCAACAGCTCGTTGACGACGTCGGCCCGTTCGAGTTGCGGGCAGTGCCCGGCGTTTTCGACCACGCATGATCGCGCACCGGTGATCTGTGCCGCGACACCGGCAGCCCAGCCGGCCGGCAGCAGCTTGTCCGCCCCACCCTCGACGACGAGCACTGGGACGTCGATGCGGTCGTAGCGGCGCGCACCGGAGGCCGCGGCCGGCGGCTGCGGGCCGGGCCGGCGGAAGCGCGCGGCCGCGATCGCCTCCCAGGCGCCGGGCAGCGTCGCCGACTCGTGGCGCCGCATCACATAGGCGTCGTCGGCCGGATACGCCGGATCGGCGAACAGCGCGGTGACGATGCGCCGCATCCCCTCTGGGGTGGCGTCGTAGTCGTACAGCGCCTCCATGTGCTCATTGGCCTGGATCTCCCCGCCGCCGCAGACGGCGACCATGGCCCGCACCGGCAGCACCGGTGTGTCCGACGTGGTGTCGACGAACAGGTTGATCGCGCCCATGGAGTTCCCGACGAAGATCGCCGAGTCGACGCCAAGTTGGGCACACAGTGCGGCGACATGGCGGATCCGCATGCCGCGGCCGTCGACGAAGTCGAGGACCTTCGCGGTGCGGCCGTAGCCGAGCATGTCCGGTGCGATCACACGGAAGTGCTCGGCAAGTGCCGGAATCGTCTCTTCCCAACCGATTTCGGCGCTGGCGCCGAACTCACCGCCGTGCAGCAGGACGACCGGTGCGCCCGAGCCGGCCTCCAGGTACCCGGTGGCCAACCCGTCGACGGTGGTTGTCGTGTATGCGATGTCCATGCCTCAGTCCGGGATCAGCGGGCCGACGGGACGGGTGGTCGTGGCATGCACCAGCAGCTCCGCGAGCTCGCGCGGCCGGCTCAGGAACGGCGAGTGCGACGTGTCGATGGACAGCTGCTCGACACCGAGCCGACGGGCGACGGTGTCGGCCAGCCAGCGGGGCATCGACCGATCCTGTTCGCACACAATGAAACTGCGCGGCAGATCGGCCTCCCAGAACCGCGGCACCGACACCGGGGTGACCGTGGTGTCGCCGAACCGCTCCGGTCCCAGCCGGTCGAACGCCCACCGGGCCGTCGCCTCGTCGCAGTCGTGGTAGAAGTACTTCCGGGCGCCGCCGAAGTCCGCGAACCACATCGCGCCGTCGTCGTCGAACTTCAGATACCCGAGCATCTCGCCGGTGTCGGCATCGAACTCGCCGTCCTCGTGATCGCGCATTGCCATCGCCTCCGGATACGTCCGGCCCTCCCGGGGCAACGCGGCCGCCAGATAGGCGATGTGGCTGACCAGATCCGGTGCGGCGTCGGCCGCCAGCGTGGCGTCGAAGCCGCCGCCGGAATGACCCACCAACACATCGCCGGGTTGCAGCACATCGAGGATCGCCTGCCGGCGGTTGGCCAGGGTGGACTCCTCGGCCACGCGTGCCCCGTGGCCGGGCAGGTCGACGGCCACCGCGTCATGGCCGAGTTCCCTCAGTTCGGCGACGGTGCGCTCCCAGCACCAGCCGGCGTGAAATCCGCCGTGCACGAAGGCGAACCGCATCACTTGATCGCAATCGGGTTGACCGGCGAACCCACCGCGCCCACCACGCTCAGTGGCGGGGCGATGAGCTGGAACTCGTAGACACCGTCGGCGGCGCAGTCCGCCGACAGCGGCCCCAGATCCCAGTACTCCCCGAGCATCAGGCCCATGTCGCGCAGGCACAGCATGTGCATCGGCAGGAAGGTGCCCGCCACGCCGTTGTCCGGGTCGGGATCCTCGACCATCAGATTGTCCGCGGCGATCGCCGCGATCTCATGGTCGTGCATCCACGAGGCGCACGTCCAGTCCAGTCCCGCACCCGGTTCCGAGCCGACGGCGTTCTGCTGGAACCGGGTCCACCAGCCGGTGTGCACCAACACGACGTCCCCGCGCCGCACCTCCACGCCCTGCGCCCTGGCGACGTCGTCGAGTTCGGCCGGCGTGATGGGCGTGCCGGGTTCGAGGAACACCTCGGCACCCCGGTGCCGCACGACGTCGAGCAGCACGCCCCGCGAGGTGATGCCCTTGCCGTCGACCTTGTCGATGCCGCAGTGGTAGGCGCCGAAGCTGGTCACCGAGCCGGCCGGAAAGCCGTTGTACAGCTTGTCCTCGTAGTAGACGTGACTCAGCGCATCCCACTGGGTGGCGGCCTGCAGCGGCATGACGATCATGTCGTCGTTGAACCGGAACGGGTTGTCGACGAAGAAGCCGGCCGTCTCGGCGGCCACCGAGTTGCGCAGCCACTGCGGCCCGTACCGCGCGAGTGTCTCGGCGTCCCCGCCGTCGACGGTCATGACGTGAACCGGGTTGTGCCGGAACTGGAATGCACCCTGCGGTCCGCCCGACCCGAAGTCCACCCCGAGCGCGAACACCCTACCCCGCCTGGCCAGCGTGGCGGCCTCGGCGACCTTCTCCGGCGTGATGAAGTTCAGGGTGCCCAGCTCGTCGGTGTCGCCCCAGCGGCCCCAGTTGCGGACGTCGTCGGCGACCCTCCGGAATTGCGTCATGCTGCCGGCCATTCTCAACTCCTCTGATTCGTGTCGACGAGTTCGCCGGCGATCCGCTGTGCGACGGTGCCGCCGTCCACCCAGATCACCTGGCCGGTAATGTAACTGGCCGCGCGGCTGCCCAGGTAGACCAGGACCGCCGCCTGCTCGTCGGGACCGGCGACCCGGCCCAGTGGTGTGCTGAACGAATCAAGATAGGACTGCCCGTACGCGGACCGGAGCTGATCGAGGATGGGCGTCTCGGTGACACCCGGTCCCGTGCAGTTGATCCGGATTCCGCGCGCACCGAGCTCGGCCACCTTGCGCATGCCGTAGAGGATGATCGCCTCCTTGGACAACCGGTACCCGCCGTCGGCGACGGCCTCGGGGTGCGCCTCGCACCACGCCAGCCCCTCGGCCATCGATCCGGTTTCCAGCAACCCGGCGGTCGTCCGGGCGTTCTCCCGATAGGACGCGGCGGCCAGCGACGAGACGTTTACGATGGCCGAGCCCTCCGGCATGCGATCAACCAGTGCCTCGGTGAACTGGCGGGTACCAAGAAAATTGACGCGCACCACCTGCATCGGGTCACCGATGCCCGACGACACCCCGGCGACGTTGAAGAGGACATCCACCGGGGCCTCGATCTCGGTGACCGCGGCGTCGATCGACGCCTCCTGAGACAGGTCGACCTCGATGAACCGGTCGTGCTGACTCGCGTCCGCGGATGGGCGCAGATCCAGACCGGTCACCCGGCCGCCGAGTTCGGCGACCTGTCGGACCACCTGCGCGCCGATTCCGGACGCGCAGCCGGTGACCACGACGCTTCGATCGTCGTAGCGCAGTAGTTCGGCGACGGAGCTCACCGATTCGAACTTTCGGCGGAGGCCGTCACGCTCCGCCTTCGCGGGCATCCTTCTCGGCCTGCGCCGCCTGGACACGTCCCTCGTTGATCTCGGCCCATGCCTCGGGGATCTCGGATGCGGTGAACTTCCCGCCGCGGCCGGTGGGCAGTCCCCCGAACGCGTACGTTTCGTCGAACAGTGGCGCGTCCGACGGCCGACGCCGGGCCTCGACCTTCTCGATGACGGGATCCAGCCGCTTTGCCTTTGCCGCAACAGCCTTTTCGTCGCGTTCGATGAACTCGGGCAGGATCTCCTTGCCCATGATCTCGATCGACTCCATGATCCCCTCATGGGCGCGCGGATTGAGCAGCAGGATGATCTCGTCGACCCCACTGGCCTCGTAGTCCCGCAGGAACTGACGCACCGTGTCCGGTGAGCCGATCGCGCCGCGGCCGGGGCCGTAGGCCAGTGTCGGGTCCTCCTTGACGGCCTCCTGATAGAGCTCCCACACCTTGGTCCGGCCCGGGGTGTGCATTCCGGTGAGGTAGTAGTGCATGATGCCGAACGAGAAGAAGCCCCCGCCGACACCGAGGCGCTTGATCGCCTCGTCGTCGCTGCGGGCCACCATCATCGACAGGTCACCGCCGATGGCCAGGATGTTGGGGTTGATCGCAGGCGTCACCGGCGTCCCCTTCTCCTCGAAATCCTTGTAATAGGTGTCCACCCGGTCCTTGAGCGGGCCGGGCCCGGTGTAGGCGAAACTCAGTGCGCCGATGGCCTTTTCGGCCGCCATGTTGACCGATGACGGTCGGGTGCAGGCCACCCACACCGGCGGGTGCGGCTTCTGCAGCGGCTTGGGGACGACGTTTCGGGCCGGCATCTCGACGTGCTCACCCTTGAACCCGCTGAACGGGTCTTCGACCATGCAGCGGATCGACACCTCCAGGGCCTCCTCCCACATCCCCCGTTTGTCGGCGGGGTCGATGTTGAAGCCGCCGAGTTCGGCGATCGAGGATCCCTCACCGGTGCCGAACTCGACGCGGCCGTTGGACAGGTGGTCGAGGGTGGCGATCCGTTCGGCGATGCGGGCCGGATGATTGATCGGCGGCGGCAGGTGCATCACACCGAAGCCGAGCCGAATATTCTTGGTGCGCTGGCTCGCAGCGGCCAGGAACATCTCCGGCGCCGTGGAATGGCAGTACTCCTCGAGGAAGTGGTGTTCGGTGAGCCAGACCGTGGAAAAGCCCGCCTTGTCGGCGGCCTCGACCTCTACCAGACCATCCTGGAACAGTTTGTGCTCGTCGTCCTCGGACCACGGCCGGGGCAGCGGGAATTCGTAGAACAGGGAAACCTTCATTCGTTACCTCCTGTGGGAACTGCTGGGAGTAGGTGTGGTGCCGGCTTTCTCGGCGATGTGGCGGGCCGCCACGTAGCCGAAGGTCATCGCCGGTCCGATGGTGGCACCGGCGCCGGCATAGCTGCGGCCCATCACTGCGGCCGAGGTGTTCCCGACGGCGTAGAGGCCGTCGATGACGCGATCGTCGCCGTCGAGGACGCGGGCGTGCTCGTCGGTGCGCAACCCGCCCGAGGTGCCCAGGTCGCCCAGGATGATCTGGAAGGCGAGATACGGCGGCCGGGAGATCGGGTACAGGTTCGGGTTGGGCAGGGTCGGGTCGCCGTAGTAGTTGTCGTAGGCGCTGTCTCCTCGATTGAAGTCGTCGTCGTGGCCGTTGCGGGCGAGTTCGTTGAACCGGGTTGCGGTCTGCCGCAATGTATCCGCGGGAACACCGATCTGTGCCGCAAGGCCTTCCCAGCTGTCGGCCTGTTTGACGATGCCGGACTCCAGCCAGGCCTTGGGCAGCTTCCAGCCCGTGGGCACCGGCGCGAACGGGATCTTCGGGATCGGCAGGTGCCCGCCGACCACGTAGCGATGGAAGGAGCGCATGTCGGTGATCAGCCAGCACGGGATGTGCGTCACGCCCGTGCGCTGCCCATCGATCATCGCGTGCGCGAAATCCATGTAGGGCGCGGCTTCGTTGACGAAGCGCACGCCGAGCCCGTTGACCACGAACTGCGACGGCATCATCCGCTCGTTGAGCATGAACTGCAGCCGGCCGTCCGGCCAGCACATCGCGGGGAACCACCAGGCCTCGTCGAGTAGGTCGGTGCCCGCTCCGACCTTCTCGCCCGCCCGGATGCCGTCGCCCATCGCCGCCGGATTACCGAAACTCCAGTCCTTCTCGAGTTCGGGCAGGTGTTCACGGCGCCAGGCCAGGTCGTGATCGAAGCCCCCGGTCGCGAGGATGACGCCGTGGCGGGCTCCGATGCGTTGCGCCTGGCCGTCCCGCTCGACCACGGCTCCGCTGACCCGTCCGGCCCCACCGTCGCCATCGGATAGCAACTCGACCATCGGGGCGTTGAGCCACAGCGGTATTCCATGCGCTTTGAGGGCCAGCCGCATCCGCGCCATCAGCGACTGGCCGATGGCGGCCATCCGGTCGCCGAACACCCGGGCCCGGAACATCCGGTAGATCAGCTTGACCAGCACGGCCTTGCCGCGCCAGTTCTGCCGAACCTGGTAGAACAGCCGAAGGTCCTTGGGCGCGAACCAGATTCCCTTCGGGGCCAGCGCCAGCGGCTGCAACAGATGCTGTTCCTCGTCACCCAACGCGCGCAGGTCGATCGCCGGCACGTTGATGGTGCTGCCCAGCGCCGAGCCGCCCGGCAGCTCGGGGTAGTAGTCGGCGTAGCCGGGCTTCCAGACGAACTCCAGCCAGTCGCTGCGCTGCTCGAGGAACTCCATCATCTGCGGTGCGGCTTCGACATAGGTGCGCAGCCGGGCATCGTCGACTAGGCCGCCGGTGATCCGCTTGAGATAGACGAACGTCTCCTCCGGGTCGGGGACGTAGCCCTCCCGGCGCTGCGACGGCGCCCCCGGCACCCAGATGCCCCCACCGGACAGTGCGGTCGAACCGCCGAAGTGGGCGGACTTCTCCACCACCAGGGTGTCCAGACCCGCTGCCTGCGCCGTCAGCGCGGCAGTCATGCCACCGCCGCCGCTGCCGATGACCAGCACGTCCACCACATGGTCGAATCCTGTTGCGCTGTCGGGACTCATGCGCTCGGCACCGCCGTCCGGACCGCGAAGCCGGCGATCAGATCCGGTGCGGGCCGGTAGTACCGCTGCACCGTCTCGTACCGTCCGATCGCGCCCATCGCCGCGAAGGCCGCAACCCAGGTGCGGACCTCGTGGGCGGAGTTGCCGGCCTGTTCGGCGATCCAGCGGTTGTCCCAGGCGTCGACCTCGGCTAGGCGGTTGGTGTCCAGCAGATCCAGGAAGGCCAGGTCCCAGTCGGGGTTCAGCGGCTGCAGGGGGCTGTCGCCGTGGGCGAAGTCATGGGCGGCGGCCATCACCGCGTTCTGCCGTGCCATCCGCTGATCCGGGGTCATCGGGGCACCGCGCACGATGCGGTCCAGCGCCACCGGCGGCGCGGTCGCCAGGGTCGGCACCGGCGGGTCGTGCGACAGGCCGCCCGACCCGATGACCAGGACCCGCTTGTCCAGCGACGCAAGGAATTTCCCGACCGCGGCGCCGAGCGCCCGGGAACGGCGGATCGGCCCCAGCGGGGTGGCGACCGAGTTGATGAACACGGGGATGACCGGGATGCCGGTGATATCGGCGAACAGGGTCTGCAGCGGTTGGACGGTACCGTGGTCGACGTCCATCGCGGCCGAGATCGCCACATCCACATCGGCGTCGAGAACCGCGGCAGCGCAAACGTTCGCGAGTTCGCCGGCGACATTCAGCGGCCCGGCGTAGGAACCGTAGTCACCCACACCGGTGGCGGCGGTACCGATGCAGAACGCCGGCATGCATCGATAGAAGAACCCGTTGTAGTGGTCCGGAGCGAAGATCACCACCAGATCCGGGTCGTAGTCGGCCACGAATTCCCGGGCCGCCGCCAGCGCTCCGCCGATGTCGTCGAGCAGCTCAGCCGACGGACCCGGAAGGTTCAGCAGAGGGCTGTGCGACATGCAGCACAGAGCCAGACTCGCCATGGGATTCACCACCTTCCGTGCCGTGCGAACCGAGTGCGAGCGCGCGCGAAAGGTCGGCGCTCAGCTCCGGTGCGCGCTGAGCGATGCAGGCGCCGGCGATACAACGGTCGGGCCGCAGGAAGATCACGGAGTCGGTCTGCGTGTCGAAGAATTTCTTGAGCGCGCCGGTGCGGTCGCCGGCGACGGTGACATCGGGATCGGGGCCGTCGTGGGCGTCCCAGTGCAGCTGGGTCTGCGGCCGAACCGCGATGAACTTGGCGCCCAGGGCCTTCCAGCGGGCGAACTCCGTCTCACCGAGCAGTCGGCGAGGGTCGTTGTTCCAGCACAGCACCGCAAACCCGGGGCCGATCACGTCGTCGAGCAGGACATCCTGCCGGTCGCGGGTGTCCACCCGCGGCTGAATGAACAACGTCCCTACCGGCGAGCCCTCGGCCGGCGGAGTCTGAGCGTGCACCACCGCGCCCTGCTCGTAGCGCGGCATCGGCTTGAACCGCATCTCGAGCACGTAGCTCTTCAGCGTCGGCACGACCGAGGCCGCACGGATCACCTTGTCCCGCAGGCTCGCAACACGACGGTTGGTCGGCGAGATGACCCGACCCACCATGGTCGACAGATCGATCATCGCCCGGGCGTGTTTACGGCGCTCCACGTCATAGGTGTCCAGCAGCGCGTCGCCGGCCTGCCCGTTGACCACCGCGGCGAGCTTCCAGCCGAGGTTGAACGCATCCCGGATGCCACTGTTGTAGCCCTGCCCCTGCCACACCGGCATCAGGTGCGCCGCGTCACCGGCGATGATCAGTCGGCCCTTGCGGAATGCCCCGGCGATGCGCGAGTGGTGCGTGTACACCCGGTACCGGATGATGTCCGCCTTGTCCGGATGTGGCACGAAGCGGGACAACAGCTTTGCGACGAACGCGGGATCGGTGGCCTGCTCGTCGGACTCGTCGGCATGGATCATGAACTCGAAGCGCCGGATGCCGTGCGCGATCGAGATCGAGACGTACGGCCGCTGCGGGTCTGCACCGACCTCACTGTTGGGGTGACCGAGCGGGTCGTTGGCCACGTCGATGACCAGCCAGCGGGTCGGCGAGGTCGTCCCGTCGAAGGACACGTTCATCAGGTGACGGGTCGCGCTCCGGCCACCGTCGCAGCCCACCAGATAGCGGGCCCGCACCGAGCCGCCGGTCGACAGCTCGGCGGTCACCCCGCCCTCGTTCTCGGCGCACGTCGTCATCTGGGCACCCCAGCGAACGTTGACGTGCTCGAAACGATCAAGTCCCGCCAGAAGTTCGGCGTCGACCATTGGTTGGACGAATCCGTTGCGCTTGGGCCACCCGAAACGCGCGTCCGGTGGGGCCATTTCGACGAGCAGCCGGCGGTTGGCGTCGAAGAAGCGCAGGATCTGGTTGGGCACGGTGTGCGGCAGGACGGCGTCGACCAACCCGATCGACTGGAACGCGCGCAACGCCTCGTCGTCGAGCCCCACGCCGCGCGGGTAGTCGATCAGGCTGTCCCGCTCGTCGACCACCAGGGTCTCGACCCCTTGCAGGCCGAGCACATTGGCCAGGGTCAGGCCCACCGGCCCCGCCCCGACGACGAGCACGTCCGCGTCGGTGGTCATGATCGTCCCAGCAGGAAGTCCAGGTGCAGCCGGTTGAACGTCTTGGGGTCCTCGTACTGCGGCCAGTGCCCGCAGCCGGCCATCACCTCGAACCGGGCACCCGGGATCATCGAGGCGATCCGCTGCCCCTCGCTGACGTCCGCGGTCGGGTCGTCGCTGGTCCACAACACCAACGTAGGCGCGGTGATGGCACCGTATTCGTTGGGCCCCATTAGGTTTCGCGCCCTTATCTCCGGATCCTGAAGCACCATGATGTCCCGCATCGCGGCGATGAACCCAGGCTGACGGTAGATGCGCTGCCGGCTGGCGACGATGTCGTCGTAATCCTTGGACTTGTCGGCCATCAGCCACTTGATGCGGGCCTGGACGGTTTCCCAGGCCGGGTCCTCGACCGCGGCCATCGACAACGTGATGATCCGCTTCATCACCTCGGGGTCGGCCCGCGAACCGCCGGCCGTGTTGAGCACCAGTCGGGTGATGCGGTCGGGGTGGTCCGCGGCGACCCGGGAGGCCACCCAGCCGCCCAGCGACTCCCCGGACAGACTGAACGTCGCCGCCCCGATCTTGTCGGCCACCGCGAGCAGGTGGTCCACGTAGTGCGGGATCTCCAACGGATGTCCCGGCTTGCCGGTGTACCCGTGCCCGAGCATGTCGATCGACCAGGTGTCGAAATGCTCGGCGTGCGACTCGAGATTGCGGATGTAGGCCTCGGCGTGTCCGCCGGAGCCGTGCAGCAGGATCAGGACCGGCTTCCCGGTCTCGCCGGCATGCAGGTAGCGGGTGCGCACACCGCCGGCGTCGAGGAATCCCTGCGAGAACGGAACGCCCTGGAGGTCGCTCCAAATGCTCTCGAATTCAGCCACAAACCACCCTTCTGCCTGTGATTATGTCATTCTCTTTTTCTGCGCATCTCGTGTGCTACTATCGCTCATCAATGTGCATTATCTATAGAGCATCACTCTCGCGGTGACGTCTGTCAAGGGACCGCGTCGTAAGGGCGCCGGCAGCACCGGCGCCGGACTCAACGGCGCGGGGTCAGCGGCGACGCTGCCGGGGTCACAGACCCTGGCCCGTGGCCTCACCGCCCTGCAGTCGGTGGCCGCCGCCCCGGGCGGGCTGACCGTCCAGCAGGTCGCCGATCACATCGGCGTGCATCGCACCATCGCCTATCGGTTGCTGGCGACGCTGGCGCAGTTCAATCTCGTCGCCCGCAACGAGGACGGCAGGTATCGGCCGGCATCCGGATTGGCGACCCTGGGTGCGGCGTTCGACAACAACCTGCGCCAGTTGTGCCTGCCGCGGTTACGTGCCCTGGCCGACGAACTGGGCACCACGGTGTCCCTGTTGATCGCCGAAGGCGACCAACAGGTGGCCGTCGCGGTGATCGTCCCGACCCATGTGTCCTATCAGCTCTCGTTCCATGAGGGCAGCCGCTACCCGCTGGACCGGGGCGCCGCCGGCATCGCCCTACTCGCCAGCATGCCGCCGAGGCCCGGCGAACGCGACCTGGTCACCTTGACCCGGGAACGGGGCTGGGTCATCACCCACGGCGAGATCGAACCGAACACGTACGGCCTCGCGGTTGCGGTGCATCGTCTGCCGCCGTCGCCGCCGACCTGTATCAACCTGATCTCCCATCGGCAGGACGTGGTGGAGCGTGGTCGCGGCGCCGCACTCACCGCGGCCGAGGATCTGTCGAGCCTTCTCACCTGAGCTTGCTGTCCGGATTCGGAAAGGATTGGCGCGATGAGCAATTCAGTACCAATGAGGAATTCAGCACACGAGGGCATCGAGGTCGACGTCGTCGTGCTCGGCACCGGCGCGGCGGGACTGACGGCCGCCCTGGCCGCCGCGGTGAACGGCGCCGAGGTCGCCGTGTTCGAGAAGTCCGACAAGATCGGCGGCACCACGGCGGTCTCGGGCGGCATCGCCTGGATCCCGTCGCACGACAAGGCTCCCGACCTGACCGTCACCGACGCCCTGGCCTACCTGCGGGCCCAGTCCTTCGGCGCGATGGACGAAGAGCTGGTGGAAACCTTCGTGCGCAGCGGCCAGCCGATGCTCGACTTCGTCGAGGCGCACAGCGACCTGCGTTTCCAGATCGCCACCGGCTTCCCGGACTACAAGCCGGAACTGCCCGGTGGGCGGCCCGGCGGCGGCCGTTCACTGGGCCCGGCGCCCTATGACGTCGGCCGCGTGCCGGGCTGGGGTGAGCGGATCACGTCATTCCCCGCCGACTTCAGCAACGTCGGGCTGGACGCCGAGACCCGGGCCCGACTGCACGCCGACATCGGTGACGAGTCCGGCGACCTGGTGATCGCCGGTTCCGCGATGATCGCCGGGTTGCTTCGCGGCCTGCTGGATCTCGGCGTCGAGCCGCAGACCGAGTCCCGCGCCGTGGAACTGCTGGCCACCGACGGACGGATCACCGGTGTCCGAATCATCAGCGGGGACAACACCTTCGACGTTCGGACCCGGCGTGGGGTGATCCTGGCCAACGGCGGATTCGAATGGGATCCCAAGCTGGTCGAAGCCTTTCTGCGCGGTCCGATGCACGGTCCGGTGTCACCACCGAACAACACCGGCGACGCGCTGCGAATGGCGATGGCCGTCGGCGCCGACCTGGCCAACATGGGCGAGGCATGGTGGGTACCGGTCATCCAGATCCCCGGCGACACCCTGGGCGGACACCCGCGCAGTCGCAGCGTGCGCCTGGAGCGCACCCGCCCGCGCAGCATCATCGTCAACAAGTCCGGCAACCGTTTCATCAACGAGGCGTGCGACTACAACTCGATGGCCGGCGCCTTCCAATACCTGCACCCCCGGGACGGTTACGTCAACGATCCGGCCTGGATCGTGTTCGACGACCAGCACCTCAAGCGGTACGGCTTCCTGGGTGTCGAACCGGGCGGCGAAGCGCTGGATTGGTTCAACAAGTCCCGCGACCTGACCGAACTCGCCGAGAAGACGGGTATCGACGCCGACGGCCTGACCCGTACCGTGGCGGCCTGGAACGAGAACGTCGCAGATCCAACCGATCCACGCGACCCCGAATTCGGCCGCGGCGCAAGTGCATACGACGGGTACTGGGGCGACCCCAATGCATCGACCCCGGCCGGCCAGACGCTGGGCCCGCTGGATACCGGACCGTTCTATGCGGTGCCGGTGGCTCTCGGTGCGATGGGCACCAAGGGCGGTCCACGCACCGACCGCGACGGGCGGGTGATGCACGTGTCGGGCGCGGTGATCGAGGGGCTCTACGCCGCCGGCAACGCGATGGCCGGGGTGACCGGGCGCGCCTACGGCGGGGCGGGCGGAACCATCGGCCCGGCAATGGTTTTCGGCTATCGGGCGGGCCACCACGCGGCGACCGGTCACGGCGTCGACATCTGAGTGATTTCGGCGTGGTTGCGGGCGCTACGCGCCCGTCAACACGCCGAAATCACTCACTGGCCGAGGAAGAAGTCGACGGCCCGGGCCAGCGAGTCCTCGATGGGCTCGGGCCTCCACCCGAGTTCACGCTCGGCCTTGCGGTGGTCCAGCGCCGACATCCGCGCACTCATGCGGGTGCCCGCCATCGCCATCGGGAAATCGCGGCCCAACAGCTTTGACGCCAGATCGTTGAGGAACGACACGGCGTACATCAGCGGGACCGGGATGTTCACCCGGGGCGGCCGAACCCCGGCAATCCGCGCGACGATCTCGTTGATCTCGCGTACCTTCATGAAGCGCTCGGCGACGATGTAGCGTTCGCCGACCCGACCGTGTTCGGCGGCCAACAGCATGGCGCGGGCGGCGTCCTCGATGCCGACGACCTCGAGCGAAAAGTCCGGGCTCACCGGGATTTTCCCGTTGGCGACCATCGCGATCATCGAGCCGTGCGGGGTGGGTTGCCAGTCCCGGGGGCCGTAGGTGGTCGCGACGCACATCGCCACAGCGGGAAGGCCGCGCTCGCGCGCGTAGGACAGCAGCAGGTCCTCGGCGGCGATGCGGGATTCGATGTACGGACCGCCGCCGGTCCAGTTGCGCGGGTCGTCTTCGGTGACCAACCGGGTGTCGCTGCGGCCGAGGGTGCCGATGGTGGACGTGAACACGAACTTGCGCAGACCCGCGCCGGAGTCCATCGGCGGCTCCGAGTCCGACGAATTGGCGCCATCCACTCGCACTTCCTCGCCCGTTCGTACGTCTCGGCGCGGGAGGGGCGGGAACTCGCAGGCGATGTCGAGGACGTTGCGCAGCCCCTCCACGTTGGTGTGGAACAGCGGCGCGGGGTCGCGAAGCCACATCCGGGCGTCCACGACGCAGTAGTAGACGACGTCACAGCCCCTCATCGCCGCACGCAACGCGTCGTCGTCGAACAGTCCGCCGAAGTGGCGTTCCACTCCGAGTTCGAACAGGTCGTCGATGGCCTTGGTGGAACTGGACTTTCGCAGCAGAACCCGGACGTCCTCGCCGTCCTCGACCAGTTGTCGGGTCACGTGCGAGCCCAGGAACCCGCTGGCGCCGAGGACCAGCGCGGTCACCGGGCCGTCACCAGCGCGCGGACCTTGAACTTCTGCACCTTGCCGCTGGCGGTGCGCGGGAAGTCGTCGACCTCGAGCAGTTCCTCGGGCCACTTCTGCCGCGCCATCCCGGCTGCCCGGAAATGCTCCTGCACCTCGGGCAGGGCGGGCAGGTCATGGCCGGGCAGCATGCGCAGCACCGCGGTGGCGTGCTCGCCGTACTTGGGATCGGGGGCGGCGACCACCACTGCCTCGGCAACCCCGGGAATGGCCAGCAGTGTCTCCTCCACCTCCACCGCGCTGATGTTCTCACCGCCGCGGATGATGACGTCGGACTTCCGGTCCGTGATGGTCAGGTAGCCGTCCTCGTCCAGGATCCCGACATCACCGGTGTGATACCAGCCCTCGTCGTCGAAAGCCCTGGCGGTCAACGCATCGTCGGTGTAGCCCAGGCACAGGTCCGGCCCGCGGGAAAGGATCTCGCCGTCCTCGGCCAGTCGCACCTCCACCCCGGACAGTGCGCAGCCGTCGGTGTAGAGCCGCTTGGCCTCCGGGGCGTCGTAACGGGATCCCGTGATGGACGGATGTTCGGTGCTGCCGTAGGAGCGAAAGGCGGTGATCCCCAGGTCTTTCAACCTCGTCGTGACGGCCACCGGCACGGTCGACCCACCCAGACCTACGGTGCGCACCCCGTCGAGATGGTCGGGGGTGAAGTCCGGGTGGTCCAGCAGACTCGTGACGAAATACGGTGGGCCACCGCCGATCGCCAGCCCGTCACTCTTCATCAGGGCCAACGCCGTACCCGGATTCCAGGTGTCGATGAGGTTTATCGGCATGCCGTGCAGCACCGGCATCAACAGCGCTCCCACCATGCCGATGAAATGTCCGACCGGCGCCGCGGTCAACTGCTTGCCGGTGTCCTTACGGTTCTGGCCCACCAGCTGATGGGTCTCGTGTACCAGCGTGTGGTGGCTGTGGATGACACCCTTCGGGGCACTGGTGGTCCCGGAGGTGTAGGCGATCAGCGCCGGAGCCGCCGGATCGGTCGGCAGCACACCGGACATCGGCTCGTCGGCGAGCAGCTGGTCGAACGACGGGTCACCACCGACCACCGCCCCCACCACCCCGACGATGGGGACCTCGGCGACAACCTCCGGGTCGAACTTCAGGTGGCCGAACGACGCGGCGGTGACGAACACCTTGGGCTTCGCGTCACCCAGGATGTAGGCCAACTCCTTGTGCCCGTAGAAGTGCACAACGGGCACCACCACCGCGCCCAGCAACGCGGCGGCCCAGAAGCTGGCGGCCGCCTCCATCCAGTTCGGCAGCTGCATCGCGACCACGTCCCCGGGGCCCACCCCGCGCTCGCGCAGACCCGCGGCCAGCCGCCGCGCGGTCTGTTCCACGTCGGCATAGGTGCCCGTGTACGGCCGCACCTCGGAGTGCACCCGGAACTCGGCGCCGGGCGCGGCGGCCAGTCCGCGCGCCAGCAGATCGCCGAGGGTGTCCGGTGTCCACCAGCCCTCGTCCTCGTACCGTTTTGCCAGTTCGACGGGGATCTTCCGCATAAGCTGACTGCACCTCCGGCTTCGGGCGGAAATGTTATTCTCTCCAACGCGAAATACCAATCTCGCAATTCGGCACCGGATCGAGGCACCAGATGACGGACGTTCAACCGGGACCATCCTTGTTGCGGTCGGCCTCTCGGCGCATCGCCGCCCGTGCCGCGGCGGTGCTGGCGACGGCGCTCGCCGCGCTGGCCCCGATGCCGTCGGCACCGGCGAACGCCAACCCGGTCATCGCCTACGGCAACTTCAGCGTCGCCATCCCGGACCGTTTCGACTTCCACACCTGGACCTTCAACGTCGGCCGGTGCGAGAACGGTTGTCAGCCGTGTCCCGGCGAATGCCGCCGGATATCGGCGATCGCAATGCCGATCGCCCGGGCCTATCAGTTCGTCGCGCCGGCCAGGCTGGTCGACGGCAACTGGGTGATGACCGTCGACGATCCGTTCGGCCTGCGCTGCGGCAACGTGTACTACGGGCCGACGTTCCCCACTCGCGACGTCTACACCTGGAACGACGTCACCCTCGCCGGCAACATGGTCTCCACCTTCGACCTGGGGTGCGACGGGCGGCCCGGCACCCTGAACTACCCGATCTGGCTGACCCGGCTGTGATCGCCCGCCCAGCGGGCGATATCGGCTCAATCCGCGACACCGAGGTTCTAAGGTAGGAAAATGCAGCTGGCGCGGTCGTTGTTCGGAGTCGCGGTGTCATGCGCACTGGCCGCACCGGCCCTGGCGGTGGTGCCCGCCGCGATTGCGGATGACGTTCCGCTGCACCACGTCCGGTACACCGTCACCAGCGATACGCCGGTGGCCGCCCGCATCTACTACCGTCAGGCCGATCCACCGGATTGGGGCACCTACAGCCACGATCCCTACGTGTGGAGCCCGCGGGCCGACGCCCAGTTGGGCCCGGACCGGCCGCCGTGGGTGTTCGACACCATGCTGGCCAGCCCCGACCAGTGGGCCATGGTGGTCGCACAGGCCAACAACAACGCGACCAGCGTGCTGCACACCACCCAACCGGGCTTCCGCTGCACCCTTGAGGTCGACGGCGCGGTCGTGAAGACCAACGAGGGTGGCCGTGGCGCGTTGTGCTCGATCAGGACATGGTGAGCGGAGTGTTCGGGATGGCCGTGCGGAGGACTGCGCTGGCGCTCTGCGGTCTGGCCGTCGCCGGTGTCCTGGTCGCGGCGCCCGCCGGTGCCGATGACCCGCCGCCACGGCCGCCGGCGCCGCCGAATCCCAACCCGGCGGTCTCCGACGTCTGCAATGACGCGTTCTGCACCCCGGGGATCACGCCGAACGTCGTCCTCGGCGCACCGTGCGGCGACACCTCCTTCTACGTGTTCGGGACCGCCGTCGGGGGGCCGTCGATTCAGCCCGGCCGGCTGGTGTTCTGCGGATCGCCCCGCCGGTACGAACCGCGATACTTCCGCACCATGCCGATGGTGGGCATCAAGGAACTCGGCACCTGGTGCACGGGACAAGAGAACTACATGGCTCAGGCCCCCGACGGGCTGTTCCTGACCTGCGCACTTCAGGACGGAAACACGGTGTGGGTGCGCGGGGACGCCTGACCGCCGTGGCACGCGTTCGCAACACGGGGCCGACGGGAATGCCCGAATGACGACCCAGGACCGGGATGCCTCGGGCGGCTTGACCGACATCGCCGCCGCCGAGGCTGACGCCTGCGCCGCGGAGGCGCGCGCGAGGGCCGCACGTGCCAGGGCCACCGAAGCGCGGCTGCGGGCAACCGATCTGCCGGCTGACAGCGCACCCGAACCCACCACGGGCCGGGCGGTACCGGTCCGGCGTGGGCGGCGGACGGCCCTGGTGGTGGCCGCGGTCCTGGGCGCGGCGGCGGTTCTCGGCCTGCTCGGCGCCAGTGCGTACATCGTCCGCATTCACCGCGCCGTGGCGGCGGACCGCCAGCATGCCGCACAGTACTCGGCGGCCGCCCGACAGGGCGTGGTCAACATGATGGCGATCAACTACAACACCGCGCAGGCTGACGTCCAGCGCGTCCTGGACAGCGCCACCGGCCGATTCAAGGAGGACTTCGAGTCGACGTCCAACGATCTGGTCAAGGCGCTGCAGGACGGCAAGATCGTGACCGACGTCGACGTGAAAAGCGTTGCAATCCAGTCGATGACGGACGAATCGGCGGTGGTGCTCGTCTCGGCGGTCTCGCAGCGCGGCGACCCCAAAGCGGCCGATCGGGACCCGCGGACTTGGCGCGCGGTGGTCACGGTGAACCGCGAGGGTGACCAGATCAAGATCTCGAATCTGGAGTTCGTGTGACGACACGGTTTGCCGGAACTGCCCGTGTGACGGCTGATATTCTCGGTTTGCAGAACACTTTTCGGACAGATGGTGGGAATCGATGATGCGATCAGTCGCTGTGATCGTCGGCGTTGCCGCGTGCTCGGCGGCCGTGCTGACCGGTCCGGCTCCGGTCGCATCGGCCTCCGACTACGGCTTTGAACTCAACGGCACGTATTCCGCTGTCTCCAACGGGGAATGGGCCAAGCACAACGACAGCTTCACACCGGAAGGGGTGAAGCGCGATGTCTGGCGCATGTCGTCGTCGTGTGAGAGCACCAACCGTTGCGACGGCACGATCACCAGCCTGAACGAGGGCTGGACCATCCCGTTGCGTTTCCTCAACGACCACTGGGTCGCTCCCCGCACTATCCCGGACTGGGCCCCGTGCGAGACCGGCGGCGCCGCAACCGGGCATCAGCTGTACTGGTTCTACGGCGTGGACGAGTCGGGCATGAACAGCCGCAGCACCACCGAGTTGGCGGGCAAGGACACCACCTTCACCGACAGTGGTTCGTGTGGCCGCAACCGCGGACTCACGATCGAACTGCCGCTGCACCTCACCCGCATCTCGTAGTCGCCCTTGCGGGCACTTCGCGAAGGGCTGAGTCCGCTCGCACGTCGAAATCAGGTGGGCAGCATGTCCTTCCAGGTCTGCGTCTGACCACCCGTGACGAGGTTGGTCTGCCGAACCACCTGTCCGTCGGGCCCCAGGTAGCTGCCGGTCTTGGGGTCATACGGCGCGAACGCCACCTTGGGCGCTCCCCCGCGATTAGCACTCGGCGCGACGACTGGGGCGCCGGGGTCGCCGACTGCCGGCGGAACCGCGGCGGGCCCCGGCGCCGGACCGGTGCCGTGTGGAACCACGGCGGGAACCTCCGCCGGCGCGGCCGGTCCCGGCAACGCACCCGCGGCCGGCGCCACCGGTGCCGCGTTCGGCGCGGCGGGTGGCACCCCGGCCGGCGGTGGCAGCGGGGTCCCTTCCAGCGGGCCGAACAGATTGTCGCTGCCCGTGTTGATCCGGTCATCCGGCGGCACGCCCTGGGCGATGGTGTTGGGATCGAAGGGATAGGTGCCGGTTGCGTGCTGGCGGATCGCGATCGGTTCGAAAGGCTTGTCGCTGTCACAGATCTCGACGGTCGGCGCCCGCTTGCCCGGCTGCTTTATGCAAGGGAAGTTGCGTGCGCCGCGCACGTCGAGCGGCGAGTCCTGCGGCAGCTTGCAGTACAGACCCTCGGGTGTGTCGACGTCGGTCTGGTCCTGCGGGCTGCGCCACTGCGACGGCGGCAGGAAGCCCACCGTGCACGGTGGCGGATCGCTGGACTCCAGGGCGAACTCGCCGATCGGCAAACCCGACGCGTTGCTCGTCGCCAGGCCGTAGGCCTGCTGGGCCGCGATGTACGGCGGCAACAACACCAGCAGCTGTTCGACCGAGGCGTTGTAGGTGACCAGCATCTGCCCGACCGTCGTCAGGTTCGCCAACAGCACCGGCAGCGTCGGCTTGACGTCGTTCAGCAGACGCGAAACCTCTTGTGCGGTACCGGGTGCCTGCTGGAGCAGATTGCGGAAGTCCGCGGTCCGGTTGTTCAACGTGGTCGTGATGCCGGCCAGGCTCTGCGACCACTGGCGGATGGCATCGGTGGTCTGCACCTGCGAATCCAGCAGCGGCGCACTGTCGTCGATCAGCGCACGGGTCTGGTCGGATATCGCATTCGCGTCACCGGTGATCTTCGACGCCGAGTCCAGCAGCGACTGCAAGTCGTAGCCGGCGCCGTTGAACGCCTTGAACGATTCGCCGAGCAGGTCGCTGATCCGGTCCTCCGGGATGCTGTCGACGAGCTTGCTGGCCTTGTCCAGCATCGGTCCGACGGCCTGCGGAATCGAGGTGACGTCGGCCGGGATCACCGAACCGTTCTGGAGAAACGGCGCCGAATCTGTTTGCGGGCGCAGGTCGACGAACTGCTCACCGACCGCCGAGACGCTCTTCACCTCGGCCTTCAGATTCGCCGGCACCTTGGGAGACCGGTCGAGCATGAGCGTCGCCTCGGCACCGTCCGCAGTCAGCTTGATGTCGGTGACCTTGCCGATCTGCACCCCGTTGTAGGTCACGTTGCTGAAGCGGTAGAGGCCGCCAGTGGCCGGCAGTTGCAGCTTGACGTTGATCTTGCCGACGCCCAGCAGGGTCGGCACCTGCATGTAGGTGAAGATCATCACCGCAACGCCGATGATCGACGCGATGGTGAAGATGATCAGCTGGGTGCGGACAAAACGGGTCAGCATCAGCGACCTCCAGCGGCGTACGGGCCGGCGAATACCTGCTTGGTGGTGTCGACGGTCACCGAGCCACCCATCGGCGACATCATGGTCGGCGGCACCACCGGCAGCACGGGACCGTCGACGGGAGGCATGGGCATGACCGATGCCGCCTGCACGGCGTCCGTTTCCCCGGCCTCGCCGGGAGTTGTTGCGGCTTGGTCCGGCGGCGGTGCCGCCAGCGGCGCGTCCATCGGCTTGTAGGTGTAGTTCAGGTAGAACGGATCGCCCGGTGCGGGAACGAGTTTCGCGTGTTCCTCGCCCCAGCGGGTCCCCAGGAACAGGGTTCGCTTGAGCCGGGGGATGGTCAAATCGAATACCGCGAACAGGTTCATATAGTCGCCGCGGACCGCGCGGTCGATCAGGCCCTGGCTGTACGGGAAGTTCGGCGCGTAGCCCAGCGCGATCGGCAGGTCGGGCCCCACGTTCGCCAAGGCGCGCAGGACGGGTTCGAGATGCTTGAGGTCGGTAACCAGATCGTCCTTGGCATCATTGGCGAGCTGGGTCGCGGTGTCGCTGAGGGTGCCCAGTTTCTGCAGCGCCGTGGTGATCCGCGGCCGCTCCTTGATCAGCACGTCCAGCGCCGGAGGCACCTCGTGGATCACGCGGTTGATGACGTCCTTCTGGCCCGCGAAGGTCGCCGCGACCCGGTTGAGATCCCGGATGGCCGACACGATGTTCTCGCGCTGGCGATCCAGGACGGAGACGAAATCGTCCAGTCGCACAAGCAGATCCCGGACATCGGCCTCCCGGCCGGACATCGCGGTGCTGAAGTTGTGGATGATGTCCCCGATCTGACCCAACCCGCCGCCGTTGACCAGCGCCGCCAGTGAGGCCAGGGTCTTCTCGGTGGTCGGATAGGTCGACGACTGGTTCAGCGGGATCGTCGCACCGGCCGGCAACCGGCCGCTCGGCTGTTGCCCGATCGGCGGGTTGAGCGCCAGGTGCATCGAGCCCAGGAGGCTGGTCTGACCAACGGTCGCAACGACATTGGCCGGAACCACCACGTCCGGCTTGACGGACACCTCGACGTCGGCGTGCCAATCTCTGACCGTCATCTTGCCCACGCTGCCGACCACGACGTCACCGATCATCACCGGGGAATTCGATTCCAGCGTGGCGATGTTGGCGACCTCGACGTGATAGATCTTCGCGTCGGGTCCACGCCCCACCGCACCGGGCAGCGGCAACGAGTTGATGCCCTCGAACGCGCAGCCGCTGGACGTGAGCGCGATCGCGACGCCGACGGCGAACACCCTGCGGGACTTGGGTATTGCGCTCATGATCCTGGCATCCCTTCGGCGGGTAGCGCTGCCGGTGCCTCAGCCGGCAGCAGTACGCCGGGCAGCGTGGCCGGTGCCGTAGCCTGCGGCGCCGCGGCCGGGGGAAGGGGCGGCACGCCCGCCGGCATCGCCGTCTGCGGTTCCGCCATCGGCGGCTGGTTCGGCAGCAGCTTCGGCTCCGGCGGCGCCGGCAGTCCGTTGGGCGCGTTGATGCCGGTGGACGGCCCCGGCGGGGCGCCCCAGCCCGGCGGCGGCGGGATGTCGCCGGCGCCGGTGTAGGCCGACACCGCGGGCGGCGGTTCGGGCGGACGGACCGTGCCACCACCACCGGGCATCAGGTGGGGATCGGTATAGACGATGTCAGCCGGGTTCGCCGAGGGACCCAGATATGGGTTGATCGGAATCGGAACAATGCTGTTGGCGCTCAGCAATCGCAGACCCGGGCCGAGATACTGCGAGCACAGCTTGGCCGCCTCGGGCGCGGTGACGTTCTCGACCGCACCGATCGCCCCGCAGATGAAGTGCAGCGGATTGGACATGTTCGGCAGGGCGAAGGCACCGGCGTAGTCGCCGTACATCGGGTTGTAGATGTTGTAGCCGTTGGCAAACGCGTTCGGCGCTATGTGCAGAACGTTCTCCAGCGCCGTCTTCTGGTTGACCAGGGCCTGCGTCACGTTGCCGAGCATCCGGACCTGGTCGTTGACCTGTTGGCGAGAACCGGCCACGAACCGTTTGATGTCGCCCACCGCCGACGACAACGTGCTCAACGCGCTGTCGAGATCCGAGCTGTTGTCGTCGAGCACGCTGGTCAGCGTCGCCAATCGGTTCTGGAATTGGACAATCTGCGTGCTGCTGTTCTTTAAGGCGGTGACCAGTACCTGAAGGTTCTTGATGATGTCGACGATGTTGCCGCTGCCGTCGGCGAGGATGCGGCTCACTCCCGACAACTGCGCGAGCGTCGAGCGCAGCTTCTCCCCGTTACCGTCCATCGCGTCGGCGGCGCTGTTGATGAATCTGGAGACCGAGGTGCCCGAAACACCGCCCTGCTCACCGGCTTTCGGGCCGAGCTCGTCGGCCAGCCGGGTCAGCTGCGTCTTGACCTCATCCCATTCGACGGGCACCGCGGTGCGCTCCAGCGGGATGGTCGCGCCGTCGGCCATCAACGGGCCGCCGTTGTGCTTGTACGCGGGGGTCAACTGCACGTAGCGGGCCGAGATGAGGTTGGGCGCGACGACGACCGCCTTCGCGTCGGCCGGGATCGGGACGTCCCGGTCGACGCCGAGGGTGAACTTCGTCTGCGTTCCCATCGGCTCGATCGCCGTGATGGTGCCAACCGTGACCCCGGCCACCTTCACCTCGTCACCGGGGTAGATCGAGCTGGCCGTGGTGAACACCGCGGTGATCTTCTTGGGCGCCAACACGGTGTTGCGGATCAGGACGGTCGTTCCCGCCAGCAGCACCACCAGCGCGATGGCCGCGGCAACGACGAGCGGACGGCGGCTCATCGCGAACCTCCGGGAATACCGTTGTACGGCCACGGGAATTCGGCCCGCGGGCCCGCGTTGTCCGGCGGCTGGCCGGCATCCACGCCGCGCCGGAAACCGAACGCGTAATCCAGGAAGGGTTGCATTATCTGCGGCAGCGTGATGTTGGGGATGAAGGCGTTGTAGTAGAACCCGCCGGACACTGTCTCACCCTGGGTCAGCTGGAACTTGACGAAACCGGGCAGCGCCTTCTCGAGGGTGTCCTTGTTCTTCTCCAGCATCGCCGTCACGTCGTTGACCTTGTCGAGCGTGGGCGCCAGCTGCTTCTCGTTGTCGGCTACCAAGCCCTTGAGCTGCTCGGCGACCACGGTGGTGTTCGCCAGCAGGCTGGCGATTGCCATCCGCCGGTCGTTGAGCACCCCGACGAGATCGTTGGCGTTGAGGATCAGCGTATTCACCTGGTTGCTGCGCTCGGAGAGGATTCCGCTGACGTCGGCGGCGCTCTTGAACAGGTCACCCAGCGTCTGGTTGCGGCTGTTCAGCGATTGCGACAACCGCGACAAACTGTCGAAGGTGGGACCGAGCTGCGGCGCGATCCGGTCCAGCGTCTCGGACAGCGTGTCCAGCGACTGGTTGAGCGACGCGGTGTCGGTACCGGCGGTGTTGGCGGCCAGATCACCCAGCGCATCATTGAGCGAGTACGGCGAGGACGTGCGCGACGACGGGATCACGTCCAGCGGGTGCATGCGGCGGTCGCCCTCGGGCTGGAGAGTGAGCATCCGCTGTCCCAGCAGGGTCGCGGTCTGGATGTGTGCGGTGGTCTGCGCACCCAGCGGGATGTTGCCCTTGACCGAGAAGGTCACCAACGCCTCGCCGTCGTCGAGCGAGATGTCCTGCACTGAGCCGACTTTCATGCCGGACACGGTGACGTCGTTGCCGGACATCAACCCGCCCAACTCGTCGAACCGGGCCGTGTAACGGACATTGGATGCCCATTCCACGATCCGCGCCGGCTGCAGGCCGATGGCGATCACCAGGAGCACCAGGATGCTGCCGATGAACCCGGCTTTGATCAGGCTGGATCCGCGGTACTTAAGCATCTGGCTCAGAGCACCTTCCGGTCGTCTGCTTGATCCACGGGAACACCGCGGTGCGACCCTGCAGATCGGTGACGCGCATGGTCACGCCGCACAGGTAGTACTGGATGAAGCTGCCGTAGGCACCCAGGCGGGCCAGCTTGCGATAGTTCCCGGGCAGGCGCTGGATCGCGATGTCCATGCGGTCCTTGCCCTGATCGAGCAGTGGCGCCACCCGGGCGAGTTCGTTGATGGTGCCGGTCAGCGGTGGACGCGCCTGGCTCAGCAGATCCGCTATTGACGCGGTGCCGTTGTCGAGCGAATCGATCGATGTCGCGATGGGATCGCGGTCCTGCGCGAAACCGGTGACCAGCTGCTCGAACCGGTCGACGGCGTTGGAGAACTGCTTGCCGTTGTCACCGAGTTCGCCGATCGCGGTGTGGAGGTTGTCGATCAACTGCTCGATCACCTGATTGTTGTCCGCCAACGCATTCGAGAACGACGACGTCTTCGTCATCAACGACTCCAGCGTGTCGCCCTGGCCCTGGAACACCTGCACCAGCGCCGAGGTCAGCGCGTTGACGTCCTTGGGGTTGAGGCCCTGGATCACCGGCTTGAGACCGCCGAGCAGCAGGTCGAGATCGAGCGCGGGCAGCGTCCGCTCCAGCGGAATCTGCGAACCCGCCGGCATGATGCGCGTCGATCCCGGTGAGTCGACCAGTTCGAGGTAGCGGTCGCCGGTCAGGTTCAGGTAGCGGACCGCGGCCTTGGTGCCGGTGGTGAGCACGATGTTCTTGTCGGCGTCGAAGTCGACCTGAATGTTGCTGTCCGCCAACAGCTTCACGTCGTTGACCGTGCCGACCCGGATCCCGGCAACCCGGACGGTGTCGCCCTTCTTCAGCCGCGACGCGTTGGCCAGGACCGCCGAATAGTCGTTGGCCGATCCCGTGCGCACCTGGGCGAACGTCATGAACAGGAACACCGTCAGCACCGCCATGACGACGGCGAAGACGCCGAACTTGATCAGGGTGTTGCGCGAACCCGTCATCCTGGCTGTCCGTACTGTAGAACGTTGCGCGGCGGGCCGTCGGTCTGACCGAACAGCCACTCCTTCAGGCCAGCCGAGTTGAGCAGAATTCCCTGATTGCCGTACTGCCACGGATTCGCGCCCACGTCGGCGGAAACGAAGGGCGGGAACCAATCCGGCGGGATCTTCGGCAGCTTCTGCGACTCACACAGGTTGCCGCTCTTGGCGTTGACCTTCGGCAGGTCCTGCGGGTAGCGGTAGCGCTCGATACCCATGACGAACGAGGTGGACACCAGCACGCCCGGGTCCGGCAGTGGCGGGGTCTTGGCGAACGGCGCGATGCCGCCGATGGCGCAGCGCACGTGATCGTTGTACCGGTCGAGCAGCTCGGTAGTCGGCACCAGCAGATGCGTGACGTCGGCCAGCGCCTGGCGGTTGCCGCCGAGGACGTCGTTGCCGACTTCCGCCAGCCCGATCACGTTGACCAGCGCGGCATCGAGGGCGGCCTGCTCGGAGACCAGCGTGTTGCTGATGCTGACCGCGTTGTCCGCCGCGGTCATCAGGTTCGGGGCAGCGTCGGCGTAGGCGTTGGCCACCGCCGGCAGGCCCTGCATCTCGTGTTCGAGGTTGGGCAGGCTGGGGTCGAGCTTGGCCAGCAGACGGTCGAAGTCCGTCAGCGTCTGACCGATCTTCTCGCCGCGGCCGTTGAACGCCTTGCCGATTGCGCCCAGGGTCTCGTTCAGCTTGGCGGGATCGATCTTGTCCAGGACGTTGACCAATTGCTCGAAGACGGTGTTGATCTCGACCGTGACGTGTTCGGCATCGACGACCTGACCGGGCTGCAGCGCACTGGCCGACGGCGCCGACGGCGAGACCAGTTCGACGAACTTCGAGCCGAACACCGTCGAGGATGCGATGTTGGCGGTGACGTTGGCCGGGATGAGGTGCATCTGGTCGGGATCCATCGCCAGGTGCAGCGCCGCGCTGCCGTCCGGCCGGTTTTCGATGGAAACCACCTTGCCGACCTGGACACCGCGCATCTTGACCCGGGCATCGGGGTTCATCACCAGGCCCGCGCGCGGTGAAAGCACGGTCAGCGGAACGGTTTTGGTGAAGCTGGCCCGGAAAAGACCGATCGCCAGCGCGATGACGCCGAGGATGGCCAGCGCGGTCAGCAGGCCCGCGACCGGCCGGACCCAGCCCGGGGTCTCCTTGCGGGCGCCCGCGACCGGCCGCCCGGTGTTCGCCCCGCCGCGGGAGTTGTTGTCTCTCACTGTGTGTCCTCTTAGCCGCTGAGGTTGAAGTTGCCGTTGGCGCCGTAGATGGACAGGGAGACCAGCAGGGTGACGGCGACGACGACAACCAGGCTGGTGCGCACCGCGTTGCCGACCGCCGATCCGACACCGGAGGGCCCGCCGGTGGCGAAATAGCCGAAGTAGGTGTGGATCAACAGGATCGTGATCGCCATCAGGACGGCCTGTAGGAACGACCACAACAGGTCGATCGGATTGAGGAACGTGTTGAAGTAGTGGTTGTACAGGCCGGCCGACTGCCCGAACAACACCACGGTGACGAACTTGCTGGCCAGGAACGACAGGATGACGGCGATGGAGTACAGCGGGGTGATCGCGATCATTCCGGCCACGATCCGGGTCGACACCAGGTATTCGATCGGGCGGATGCCCATCGATTCCAGCGCGTCGATCTCCTCGTTGATCCGCATCGCGCCCAGCTGGGCGGTCACCCCGGCCCCGAACGTCGCCGCCAGCCCGATCCCGGCCACCACCGGCGCCGAGATGCGCACGTTGATGAACGCCGCCAGGAACCCGGTCAACGCTTCGATGCCGATGTTGCCCAGCGAGGAGTACCCCTGCACGGCCAGCGTGCCACCGGCGGCCAGCGTCAGGAACCCGACGATGACCACCGTGCCGCCGATCATCGCCAGCGTGCCGGCGCCCATCGAGATCTCGGCGATCAGCCGGATGATCTCGCGGCGGAAATGCACCGCCGCGTGCGGCACCCCGGCCAGGGCCCGCCCGTAGAACAGAATGTGATCACCCAGGCCGGCGAAAAACCCGACCGGACGGTGCAACTGACGGATCGCACGCGGGAACCGCTGCCGGATGAGCGTCGTGGTGCCCATTAGTGGCAATGCCGCGCAGTTAGCGTCGAGGGCTTGTTGTCAACCATCGAGGATTTCGATGGTGATGGCGGTTGTGTGGTTGGTGCGGTCAATCTTGCCTTTAGCTCGGTGTTTGGAGATGGCGCGCTTGA
>WBZP01000486.1_pt1 | contig 53377 bp, 41 predicted proteins | sample 5204301 | NCBI WGS metagenome assembly WBZP01 (sample SAMN12412401, study PRJNA552823) | activated sludge metagenome | isolation source: activated sludge from nitrification reactor of wastewater treatment plant... | place: USA: Pennsylvania | collected 2017
TGTTCTGGTCCCTGCCCTTCTGTCATTCTGGTCATGGCTCGCTCCTTTCAGTTAGCGATACTTTACCATGACCTCATACACAAATTCCCTGACAGGCTCAACCACTTGGCCAGCAGTTGTATCTCCCGTTGTTTCCGTCGCTTCCGTGTACTTTTTCTGCCGTGTTTTCTCCTGCTGACGATTCGCCGGCCTGCTACTTGCCCTTGACCAGCGGCAGCCAGATCATCTTCGGCGCCTCGTAGGTCAGCAGCTCGAAGGCGCCGGCGTCGCACTTGCCATTCTGCGGCCGCGCCACCCCGCGGATGTCCACCGGCGCATCCGGCGTGCAGTCGACGGCATCGATGATCGGCGCCCACTCCTTCGGCCCAATCTCGTCGGGCGCCGGCTGCTCGATCAGAGGTGCGCAAATGCCCAGCGTGTCGGTCGGCTTGGGCACCATGCAGCCCTGGTCGCTGAAGAAGTTGCCGCCGAGCGACTGCGTTACCTTCGCCTCGGGGCTGGTGCCTTCGAAGCAGGTAAAGTCGTTCGTGATTGTGCAAAAGTTCGAGTTCTTCATCGTCAGCGTGCCGTTGTTGATCACCTCGGCCAGGCCACCGTCGCGCCGTCCCAACACCGTAACATGAATCAGTGCCATCTGGCTGGGGTTGAGCAGCGTCTGCGAGTGGTTGTGCAGGCTGTTGGCGTCGGCGCCGATGTTGTCGAGGAAGAGGGTGTTGACGATGGTGGCCGTGCCGCTGTTGTCGACGGCGGCGTATTCGGCCGAAGTGGTCATGCGCTGCACGGTAGACTGCGAGAGCTTGAGCGTGCCTTCGTTGTCGATCGCTGCGCCGGAGATCGAGGCGAGGCCGTCGGTGAACATCGCGCCCACGACGGTAAGTTCACCCGTGGGGCCAACGTGGAAGCTGCCGCCGATGTTGCCACTGTTGGCAACAAAGCGGCTCTCCGTTACGGTGACCGCGCCGCCCACGAACACGGCGCCGCCTGAGAGGCTGACATCGTTGTTCTGGAAGAGCGCATCGGCAATCACCACCGTGGCGCCATCGGCGACTGCAGCCGTGCCGCCATACACGGCGCCGTTGGCCAGGAATGCGCCGCCGCTGACGCTGAGGCTCGTGCCGGCGTCGACCACAAAGGCGCCGCCCGTGCCCGGCGACCCGATCGCGACGTTGCCGGCCATGCGCACACCTGCGAAGACGGAGGAGCCCGCCCCGTACAGATAGATTGCGCCGCCGGCCGCCGCGCGGTTGCCCTGCAGGTTGCCGCCCTCGATGCGCAGCGAGCCGGACGAGGCAATGGCGCCGCCGTAAGCGCCGCCCGTTACCTCGTTGTTGAGCAGATTGCTGTTCTCGATGTGCAGGATGCCGGCGCTGGTCACCGCGCCGCCGTGGCTGGTGGCGGCGCCCTGCTGCAGTGTCAGGTCTTGCAGACGCAGCGTGGCGCCGTCCGCAACCTCGAAGAGCCGCGACTTTCCGCCGCCCGAGAGGACAACCGTGCCGCCACCCCGGAAGACGACTGTCTTGCCGCTGCCGATCGCAATCGGCTGCGCAAAGACGATGGGTGTGGCCGGGCAGTTGAGCGTAATGGTGCCCCCCGTGTCCACCTGAGTGACGGCGTTGCGCAGCGCAGCTTCGGTGCAGGGTGGCTGCACGATCACATCGGCCGCGTGCGCCGGCTGCCGCAGCAGGCAGACGAGCGCGATTGCGGCCGCCGCTGCTGCGCGCAACCGGCCCCACCGCCAAGCGTCGCTGGGCGGCTCCAGCCTTTGTTTGTTCGACCGACAGGAACGAAGAGACAGAACAAGGTGAGAGTTCGGAGCATTTGTCATTGGGAGACCTTCGACTTTGTCGAGAGCGCCTGTGTGAGGACAGGCGACGCGTTACGTGGGCTACGCAGGTCCTACAGAAAACTGCCGTTGCTGCCAATCGCCTGCTACGCGAATGGCGAACAAACGCACATGCCGGGAGTGGGGTTCCAGCAAATGCCGACAAGTTTTGGTCGAATTTTGGAACACTCGCGCCCCATGCGCAAAACGCAAATGCGGGCGCAAACGGCTGACTCTGGATCGGCTTCTGGCTCAGTCAGATAGGGTTGCGCGCCCGCAGCGAAGTGCGCTTTGACGCGGCGCGCGCGGCTATGCTACCATGGCCGCGTCACCGCGGAACCTCTTGCCATCCGCTCCCCATCACCTCGCTTATCGCACAGGCCGCAGCGCCGGCCGAATCCCGCGTTGGAACCGAAGGGTGGCTTACGGAGGCTACACGGCCTTCGCCCACGGCGCCTTGAGTGGCAAGCAGGTTGGCCGCCGCATTGTGCGCACCAGCGGCGGCGAGAGTGAAAAATCCTGTGCGCATGCACACAATTGATGTGTGAAACAACTCTTTTTGCGTTTGCCCTGTTGTTGGTACGGGCCAACCGGTTAACATGCCCCTGATCAAGCGCTACCCAAACCGTAAGCTGTACGATACCAAGGCCAAGCGCTATGTAACGCTGGATGAGATCGCCGCCATGGTGCGCGACGAGCGCGACGTGCGTGTGCTCGACCACGAAAGCGGCGAAGATGTGACCAGCCTGACGCTGACGCAGATCATCCTTGAGCAGGAGAAGAAGAGCGGCGGCTATCTCTCCAGTTCGCTGCTCACCAACCTGATCCGCAGCGGCGGCGAAACGCTGGACGGCTGGCGCAAATCCCTGCAGCACGGCGTGGCCGCGCTCGGCGCTCTGGGCCGGGCGCCGTCGAACGCGCTCGAGGAGCACCTGAACCGGCTCAAGGATCAGGGCAAGCTCTCGTACGAGCAGGCACAGAATGTGCTCAAGCTCGACGGGCTGCTGGCCGAAGTGCTGCACTCGCTCAACATGCCCACGCAGCGCGACTTCCAGACGCTGCAGGAGCAGGTTGAGGCGCTCAACCAGCGGCTGGCCGAACTGGGCGACGCAACGAGTGACGCCGGCGGCCCTGCACCGGCGCCCGGCGAAGCTGCAGACGTTGAACCCGCAGCGAGCGCGGCCAAAGCTGTTGCCGCCGGTGCGGCCGAAGACGAAGATACTGCCGGCGCGCCGGCCGCCAAGCCAAAGCGCAAGACAGCGGCGCGCAGCAAGCAGGCCGGCCCTGCCCCCGCGCCCGGCTGAACCGCCGGCGCATCCTTTTGGCGGCGCGCCCTGGAACACGCCGCATTGCGCGCTGCGTACTGTGCGCGCTGCGTGAGGCCGGCGTCACGTTGGCGCCATCCGGGCCGCAGTGCTCCCTGCCCGTGCCAAGGTATAAGCAGCAAGCTCTCTCGCCCTCGTCTGCCTGATCTGAACGACGGAATCCATCCCCATTTATGAAACAGCGCAACAGCCTGGATGAAGTAGACGAGCTGCGCACGCAGGTATGGCCGATGTCGGCGCCGCTGCAGGAGCGCGACAAGGTGGCGCTGGTGCTTGCCGGCGGCGGCATCACAGGCGCCGTCTACGAAGTCGGCGCCCTGCGCGCGATCGACGACATTCTGGTGGGGATGACCGTCAACGATTTTGACATCTACGTCGGCACCAGCGCCGGCGCGCTCATCAGCAGCTTCATCTGCAACGGCTTCACCCCGCGCGATGTGATCCAGATTCTTGACAACCGCCACCCCGAGCTGGCGGGCTTCCGCGTGGGCGACGTCTTCAGCTTCAACCTCGAGGAGCTGCTGCGCCGGGCGTGGCGGCTGCCGGGCGCGCTCTTCAACATTACACGCAGCATCGTCGGCAACCTTGACGACCTGGCCGTGGCCGACATCCTGTGGGAAGCCGCACGCGTGCTGCCCGCCGGCATCTACGACGGCAACGCACTGCAGAAGTACGTTGCCGGCGTGCTCGAAAAGCCCGGCTTCACAAATCGCTTCGACCAACTGAAGCAGGAGCTCTACATCGTCTCCTGCGAGCTGGACAGCGGCGCGCGTGCCGTCTTCGGCCCGGGGCACATCGAAACTGTGCCCATCAGCCGTGCCGTGGCCGCCAGCTCGGCCGTGCCGGTGATCTACCGCCCCGTGCAGATCGGCGACAAGGACTACCTCGATGGGGGCCTGCAGGGCGCCGCCAGCCTGGACCTGGCGATCGAGGCCGGCGCCAAGCTCGTCATCGTCATCAACCCCATGGTGCCCTTCGACGCTTCGACGGTGCGCCCGCACGAGCACTACATTCGCCACCAGGGCTTGCAGGCGGTGATCAACCAGTCGGTGCGCTCGCTGCTGCACGCCAGCCTGCGCTACCACATCAAGAGTCTACGCACGAAGTACCCCGACGTCGATATCATCCTGATCCAGCCGGGGCTTGATGACCTGGAGATGTTCTCGCACAACCCCATGCACTATGCCGGCCGCCTGGCCGTGGCCGAGCATGGCTTTGAGAGCGTTTCGGCCGGGCTGCTGCGCAACATCGACTACTACCGCTCGGTGCTGGCTCGCCACGGCATTGAACTGCACACCGAACTGGCGCGCGCCGAACTGGCTGCCCTGCGCGCCAGCAACCACGGCCTGGCCACCATGGAGGAGATCATCGAGCGCGCGCCCGAACGCCCCTCGCTCTCCTCGGCAGTCAGCCATCTCGAGGTAACGCTGCAGCGGCTCGCGCAGGTTCTCGACGGCGACGGCGACGGCATTCCCCCCGAACGTATGCAGCAACGCATGAAGGTGCTCTAGCCGCACGCCCCCAGCCTTGCAGAGAAGATCAACGCCCGAGGGAAGCTCCCCCGGGCGTTTTGCTTGCCTGTGGCGTCTTGCCTGCAGCGCCCTGCCAATCGCGCCCTGCAGCCTCAGCCCTGGTCGATCAGCGCCACCAGGCGGGCAACGATGGCGGCGGTGGCGTGTGGTTTGCCCAGGGCGTGGGCATTTGCGGCCAGCGCCGCACGCGTTGCCGCCAGCGGGCCAAACCAGGCGGCGATGGTGGCGGCAATCTGCTGCGGGTCGGCCTCGTAGGCGCCGGCACGGTGGCGGCGCAGGTATTCGACGTTGCCCGTCTCCTGCCCCGGAATATAGCCACTGAGCAGCACGGGCAATCCGCAGACAAAGGCCTCGGCCATGGTGCCGGGGCCGGCCTTTGTGACCAGCGCATCGCAGCCGTGCATCCACTCCGGCATCTGCTCGACAAAGCCGAGCACATGATGGGGTGTCTTCCAGCTGCGCTCCTGCAGGCGGTCGCGCAGGGGCTCGTTGCGGCCGCAGATCACCACCACCTGCCCGGCAGCCTCTCCAGAGTCCGGCGCGGCGAGTGCGTCGTCCAGCACGCCGGCGATCTGCTCGACAGCGCCCACGCCGTCGCCGCCGCCCATCAGCAGCACGGCGGGCAGGCTGGGGTGCATCCCCAACTGTGCGCGCAGCTGGTCGCGCGGCGGGGGCGGCTGCGCAAACGCCGGCCGAATCGGCAGCCCCAGCCGGTGCAGGTGCGCGGCAGGCAGGCCGGCCGCCAGCGCCTGCTGCTCGGCCTCCTCGCTGGCCACAAAGCAGGCGTCCACCTGCGGGTGCAGCCAAAGCGGGTGCGCCGTGGCCAAATCGGTGACGACGGTGGCAAAGGGCGCCCGCCACCCGCTCGCCTGCATGGCGTGCAGGGTCAGCTCCTGCGCCAGCGGGTGCACCGAGACGATCATCTGCGGCTGCCGCTCCTGCAGCAACTGCACCAAGCGGCGCTCGGCCAGGTGGGCGGCGGTGCGCATCAGGCCACGCGCCAGCGCCGGCGACCGTTCGGTGGCGTAGGCCGCCTGCCAGAGCCAGGGCGCGCGCGTGGCAATTGTGGCGTAGATTCGGGGCGACTGGTTGAGCGGCCAGAAGGTGTGGTCGCTGAGGATGTCGACAATCTCGACGGCAAAGCGCCCCGGCGCGTGCGCTTCGAAGCCGGCCTTGAGCGCGAGCGCGCTGGCGCGGTGGCCGCCGCCGGTGTTGCTCATCAGCAGCAACACTCGCTGGGGCGGTGCGCCTGCTCCATCTGCCATGGGGGCGGTGGGCTGCTCGTGCATGCGCAGGGTGGGATTGGAGAGGATGGGGGAGAGGAGCGCTGCGGCCAGGCGCCTAATATGCGCCGCGTGCGCGGAAGACGGCGGGCAGCGAACGCAGCATGATGCTCAGGTCGAAGGCCAGGTTCCAATTCTCCACGTAGTAGACGTCGAGCAGCACCATCTCGTCGAAGGTCAGGTCGCTGCGGCCTGAGACCTGCCAGAGGCCGGTAATACCTGGGCTCACCAGCAGCCGCTTGCGGTGCCACTCCTGGTATTGGGCCACTTCGTGCGGGAGGTTGGGGCGCGGGCCAACCAGGCTCATGTCGCCGGCAAGCACGTTCCAGAGCTGAGGCAGCTCGTCCAGGCTCCAGCGGCGGATCAGGCGGCCAACGCGCGTGCGGCGGGGGTCGTCGCGCAGCTTGAAGAGCGGCCCGGTGGCCTCGTTGGCGGCGGCAAGGCCCTGCACCATCTGGTCTGCCCCCTGCACCATCGAGCGGAACTTGTGGCAGCGGAAGAGCTTGCCGTTGCGCCCCACCCGCTCTTGCGAGTAGATCACTGGGCCGTGGGAATCGAGCTTGATGGCGAGTGCGATCAGCGCCATCACCGGCGAGAGCAGCAGTGTGCCCACGCCGGCGAGCAGCAGGTCGGTTGTGCGCTTGACGACGTAATTCCAGCCGGTGATGACGACGGCGCGCTTGCTGATCAGGGGGATGCCGTTGAGTTCCTCCACCTGCATCTGGTCGCGCGTCATCTGGAAGAAGTCGGGCACCACCTGGGCGTGGGCGCCGGCCTTGTCGCACTCTTGCAGCAGCCGCTGCACGGTGCGATGGCTCTGCCAGGGCAGGCAGATGATCACGTTGTCCACCTGCTGGGCGGCCAGCACCTGCACGTGGTTCTCCACCGGCCCCAGGGCGCGGAAGGGGCCGACGTTGGTCGAACCTTTGGTTGGGTTATCGTCGAGAAAGCCAATGAGCTGGTAACCCAGGTCGGGACGGGCGGCGAGCGTACGCATCACCATGCGCCCCACGTCGCCCACGCCGATCAGCAGCGTGCGCTTGACGCCGATACCGAACTTGCGCAGGTTGGCGCGCGCCGCAGCGATCAGCACGCGGTTAAGCGAGAGCAGCAGCGTCACCAGCACGGCGGTGTAGAGGTAGATCAGGCGGCTGTAGGAGAGCGGGTTGAAGGCCAGGCTGGTTGCAATCAGCACCACCACGCCCATCGTGGTGGCGGTAGCAATCTGGTAGCCCTCCTCGACAATTGCGCGGCCAGGCCGGTAGGGGTAGACGCCCGAGAGGCGAAAGGTGATCAGCAGCACCACTACCAGCATCACGGCGAAGGGGGCATAGGTGAGGATGGAGACCTGGAAGGCGGGGTCGACGGTGCGGAACCACTGCAGGTGGTAGCGCAGGTAGTAGGCGAGCGCGAAGGCCACGACGATCAGCGCTGCGTCCGAGATGGGCAGTAGCGTCTTCCACCAGCCGGCGGGCACGCGCCGCACCAGCGCGGCGAAGAAGCTGTCGGTGATCGGAGTGGCACCGTTGGTTGTGGGCAAAGGGGCGGGGGAAGCGCCGTATATGGCTGCCGGCGCAGCGGGCGCACGCAGCGCGCCGTCAGCCGCAGCGGCCGGTGTGGCGGGCGCTGCGGGCGAGCCGGGCGCAGGCTGCGCAGCCTTAAGCGATTCCATCGTGGGCATAAAGCGACTCTAGACTCATTCCCGGATGAAATCCACCGATTTCACCGCAGCTTCAAGGGGCCTTCAAGAGGGAACCCCGGCGCCTTCGCCAGGGATTCCACTGTGCCACCACTGTAGCACAGCAACGGGGTAGCCAGGAGTGCGTCGACCGTACGGGCGGCGCACAGTGGGGCAACGGCGAGGCCGCGCGCCCTGGCGCGGGCAGCGCGCCCTGGCGCGGGCAGCGCGCTGGCCCGGTTCAGGGCAGCAAGGGGAGCTGCGGGGCGGCGCCGCGCGTGCGCTGCAGCAGGACGTAGAAGGGCTTGCCCTGCTTGCGCCAGAAGTCGGCCACGTCACCCAGGATCGAGAGCGCAGTCGCCCACTCGCGGGGCTGGCGGCGCGCAAAGAGCGACGGCTCGCTGATGTAGAGCAGGTACCCTTCGGCGGTGGGCAGGTCGCGCAGGCACTCCTCGAACGCGTCCCAGTTGTGGCCAAAGTAGCGGGGGAACTCCAGCGCGCCGGCGGCGGCGCGCAGAAAGCCGGCCTTGGAATCGACAGAGGCGGCGTTGAGATGACCGCTGCGCCAGTTCCAGGCGCGCGCGGCGTCCATGGCCTGCGCCGCACTCAACCCCGCGACGCGGTAGACGCCGGCCTCGTCCAGCAGCTTCCCAACCTGATCGAATGGCGCCATGACGGCTGCTCTCCTTGCGGGCTGGTTAGCGGACGACGTAGCTGAACGACTCGTAGTGGTCATCGGTATAGTAGAGCGCGCCATCGTCGCCGGCGATGATGCGCCGCGCGCCGCGATCGCTCTCGCCCGGCGTGATCACCGTGAACTCGCGATAAAAGCCGCGCGGCTCGTTGGGCAGCAGCCCCTCGCGGTTCTGAAAGGTGATGCCGTCGCGATCGAAGGGGAAGGGGCCGTCCTGGTCGATCAGGTCGACGGTATCCCAGGCTTCGGGCGGCAGGTCGGCGAGCGAGACGGTGGGCAGGCCGTTGATGCGCGCGGCGCGCGTGGGCGTCGCGGTGGCCTGGGGCCGCGGCGTGGCCGTCGGTGCGGATGTTGCCGTCGGTGCGGGGGTCTCGGTCGGCGCTGCGGTTGGCTCAACCGTAGGCTCTTCTGTCGGCTCGGCAGTGGCCTCGGCAGTGGGCTCGGCAGCGACTTCCTCTGTGGCCTCAGCCTCAGTTGCCTCGGCTGCAGGGGCCACGGCGGCGGCCTCCGGCGTTGCGTTCGCAGGCGCCACATCGGCGCTGCCGGGCGCAGCGGCCGCCTGCGCTGTCGCTTCGGCAACGCGAGTCGCCTCTGCCGTCAGATCGACGTTATACTGCTCGGGCAGCAGCAGGCCCATGCCCGTGGTGTTCATGAAGTAGATGACGCCGACGACAATGGCAATCACCAGCGCCCACAGGGGGCCACGGCGCGAGGGGGGCGGCACGGGGTCACCGCTGCCCGAAGGCTGCAGGTTGTTCCCGGCGGATGAAGACTGAGGCGACATACAATCGGCTCCTGGCTGTGATGGTTTGTGCCGGCATTGCGCCCAGACGTGCGGCCTCAACACGCATACCGTACAGACGATTGTACCAGAGCCGGCGCTGCACACCCATGCGGCGCGTGGCTCGAACGTGATTGCCCGACGCCCACGCGGCGGCCGGAGCGCAGCGCCTGATTGCAGCAGAACTGCAGCAGAGATGCGGCAGAACCAGATAGAGACGAAGGAGAAGCAGCATGGCTCAAGGCCGGCACAGCAAACGCGATCGAGAGCGAATGAACCGCCAGAACGCCCGTCACGCCCGCAAACGGGCCGGCGAGCGCACGCGCGTACAAACGGGCCCCCAGGCGCGCGACGGCGCCGAAGCGCTGATGCCCAGCGACATGAACGAGCGTCCCGCCGCGCCGCAGCAGCCTGTGGGCGATCCCCTCGAGCTGCTGCTCACCGGCATGGCGCCCGGCGGCGACGCGCTGGGGCGCCATGAGGGGATGGTGATCTTTGTGGCCGGCGCGCTGCCCGGCGAGCGGGCGCGCGTCCAGCTCACCGAGCGCAAAGCCAGTTGGGGCCGCGCCCGCCTGCTCGAAGTCCTGGAGCCGGCGCCCGAGCGGGTGATCCCCGCCTGCCGCCACTTTGGCCTCTGCGGCGGCTGCACCTGGCAGCATGTGGAGTACGCGGCGCAGCTCGGCTTCAAACATGCAATCGTGCGCGAGCAGCTGGCGCGCATCGCCCGCCTGCCCGATGTGGAGGTGCGCCCCTGCCTGCCCAGCCCGCAGCCGTTTGGCTATCGCAACACCACACGCCTGGCCACCACGGCTGAAGGGCGCGCTGGCTACCGCGTGGCCGGCTCGCACACCGTCTTCCCCGTGCAGGAGTGTCCCATCCTTGAGCCGGCGCTGCAGGCCGACCTTGAGACCGTGCGCGCGATGGTGCTGGACCCCGGCGACGAGGTCACGCTGCGCGTCGAGGCCGACCCGATCCGCGTGGGCGCCTTCGATTACACCGTCTCGCTGGATTCCTTCTTCCAGGTCAACACGGCCATGGCGGCGCACCTGGTGGATGCGGTGATGAGTGCGCTGGCGCTGCAGCCTGGCCAGCGTGTGCTCGACCTTTACGCCGGCGTCGGCCTCTTTACGCTGCCGATGGCGGCACAGGTGGGCAGCGCCGGCCACGTGCTCGCCGTCGAGAGCGCGCCCTCGGCCATCGCAGACGGCCGCCGCAACAGCCGCAGCCTGCCGCAAGTAAGCTGGCTTGAAACGCCGGTGGAGGAGGCCGTCACCCGCACCGAACTGACGCGCACGTTGTGGTCGGCGATCCTGGTTGACCCACCCCGGCGCGGCGTAGAGAAGGAAGCGCTGCTCGCGCTGGCCTCGCTGCGTGCGCCAACCCTCGTCTACGTCTCGTGCGACCCTGCGACGCTGGCGCGCGACGCCGCGCTGCTCACCGAGCAGGGCTACCGTCTGCTCTCAGCCCAGCCGCTGGACCTCTTCCCGCAGACGGCGCACGTGGAGACGGTGGCTACGTTTGCCCGCTGATCACCTTGCCCGCACGGAAGCTCCCCGCAATTGGCAACCAATGTCGATCACTGGAAAGCGCAACCCCATGTACAAGGTCGTGGTGAACGAGAAGGGCGACTACACCTGTCCGGACCTCATGATCTCGAAAGATGAGTGGCTCTCGTTGCTGGAAGATTCGAGTGTGTTTACCTCACAGTTTCTGGACGAGCTACTCCACTTGTACCGGCAGCCAATGCACAAGGCTACGTGCTCCGAGATCAGCAAGGAACATGGACGGCTGTCAAGCAAAGGCTATCGCAACAACATTGTTGCCCTTGCAAAGCGCGTCTGCAAAGCCAAAGGTCTTCATTTAGTCGGAACTGACGATCAGCCAACATACTGGATTGTGTTGGCAACTGGCAGACACGTGAAGAAGAGGCAAGGCATCTTCGAATGGGAGCTTCGGCCAGAACTGGTTGAAGCCCTCGACGAGTTCCTCTCTGAGGACGGCATTGAGCCGGAAGATGACTCACCTGCGCCAATTGTTGACTACGTGGTTGAAGTCCCTGGCGACGGCATGGAAGGCAAGAAGGTCGTTGTCTTCTCCACGCGTTATGAGCGGAGTAAGGAGAACCGTAAAGACGCGATCAAGTACCACGGCACACGCTGTATGGCCTGTGGCATCGACTTTGGCGAAGTCTACGGCGAAGTTGGGCGCGGGTTCATCGAGGTGCACCACATCGTGCCGCTGTCGCAATCGCACGAAAAGGTTAGCGTGAACCCGAAGACCGATCTTGTCTGTCTGTGCGCCAACTGCCATCGAATGGTGCATCGAAGGCACAACGCGATCCTCAGTGTCGAGGAGTTGCGGCAGATAATACTGGCCAGAAGAATTGATGCCTGATGGTCGAAGGATCGTGACGTGCGCACAGCCACGCAAATAACCGAAACCATTCTGGCCTTTGTCCACGAAGAGCCCAACGTGCGCGTGGCACTGCTCAATGGCTCGCGCGCCAACCCGGCGCACATGCCCGACCTGCTCAGCGACTTCGACCTGCTGCTTGGCGTCAGCGAGGTGGCGGCATTCGACGGCGACCCAGGCTGGCTGCAACCCTTTGGGCGCGTGCGCATCCTGCAGCGCCCCACGCCTGACGCCGGCGAGGCGGTCTGGCTGGTGGTCTTCGGCGACGGCACGCGCATCGACTTCACGATCGTGCCGCTGGCGCACGTGGCCGCCGCGGCCGCAAACGACAGCCTGACGCGCGTGCTGGTCGACAAGGACGGGCTTCTGCCGCCGCTGCCGCCGGCCAGCGAGGCGGGCTACCTGGTGGCGCACCCCACGGCCGCACAGTTCGCCGAGTCGGTCAACGAGTTCTGGTGGGTGGCGCCCTATGTGGCCAAGGGGTTGTGGCGCGGGCAGCTGCCCTACGCCCGCCGCTGCTTCGAATGCACTGTGCGCCCGGAGCTGGAGCGGCTGCTTGTCTGGCATGCGGCGGCAGAGCAGGAGTGGCGCTTCAACCCGGGTTCCTTCAACAAGTACCTGCAGCCGGCCATTGCGCCCGAGCTGTGGCAAGCCTACGTGGCTACCTTCGCCGGCGCGAATGGCGGCGCGCAGTGGGATGCGCTGCTGGCCGCCTGCGCGCTCGAGCAGAACGTGGGCGCGGCGCTGGCGGCGACGCTGGGCTACCCGTGGAACCAGGCCGAGGCCGACGGTGCGCGCGAACTGGTTGCTGCCCTGCGTGCTGCCCCGCGCGACGCCACCACGCTGGGGCTTGCCTAGCATGCGCTGCACCTTTGGTGCATAGCAAAACGCCTAATGTACATAGCGGCGGCTTCAGCCGTTGTTCTCGAGTGGAGCCGGGATCGTTTCGTAATCGCCGTTTCACGCCGAGATGACCGGTCGCCCGAGAACCCGTGGGCTGAAGCCGCACGGCTAAACAACAACAAGCCGGCTCAAGCCGGCTGACGCCAACGTGCGGCGCGACCTGATGGTTTGAGCCGGTCTTCAGCCGGCTTGTTGTTGTTCAGCCTGGGGTTTCAAACCCAGGATATGCCCGGCGCCCCGTCATCTCGGCGTGAAACGGCAATCCACCAAACTGTTTGGGCAATTTCCATCAGCCGCCGCGATGAGCGCAGAGACGGGCCGCACCGCCTGGCCAGTCGCGCCACTCACATCACCGAAATAGAGAAGGGGGAGGGCCGCGCGGCCCTCCCCCTTGTTCTGCGAACTGCTGCCGCAAGCGGCGAAGTCGACTAGAAGTCGAAGTCGTCGATGTTGTCGGCGTTGAAGACGGTCGGCGGGCCAAGCAGCACGGTGCCGTCGTCGGCAATCGTGTAGTCGCCCAGCTTGCCACCGCTGAAGGTATCGCCCGGGGCGCCCGTGATCTCGCCGCTGGCAATCGCATGCAGCGTGAAGATCGCCAGGTAGCCCAGGTCCACGGGGCTCCACAGCGCAAAGGCGGGGGCGGCGCCGCTCTTCACATACTCGCGCATCTGGTTCGGCGTGCCCAGGCCGGTCACCATAACCTGGCCAATCTTGCCCGCGTCGGTGACGGCGCGTGCGGCGGCGGCAATGCCAACGCTCGTCGGCGAGATGATGACCTTGAGGTCCGGGTAGGTCTGCATCAGGCCTTGGGCCTCGGTGTAGCTCTTCTCGTCGTCGTCGTCGCCATAGACCGTGGCCACCAGCGTCAGGCCGGCGTACTCGGGCTTGGTCAGCTCATCTTCCATCCAGCCGATCCACTCGTTCTGGTTCGGGGCGGTCGAGGTCGCGCTGAGGATGGCGATCTCGCCTTCGCCGCCGGCCAACTCGCTGGCGATCTGGATCTGCCCGCGGCCAATGCCTTCGGCGTCGGCCTGATTCACATGCACCGTGCGGCCACCTTCGGCAATCGCAGCGTCCCACGTCACCACCGGGATACCGGCGGCAATCGCCTCTGCGCCCGTGGGCTGCAGGGCGTCGGCATCATTGGCCGAGATCGCCAGGCCGGCAACGCCCTGGGCAATCAGCGAGTTGATGAGCGTGATCTGCTCGGTGGCGTCGGCAGTCGAGGAGCCTTGGTAGTTGACGGTGACGCCCAGTTCGGCGGCGGCTTCCTGCGCGCCCTTGTTGGCGGCGTCAAAGTAGGGGTTGCCCATGTTCTTGGGCACCAGCACATAGGTCACGCCACCCTCGGCGGCGGGGGCCCCTTCGGCGGGGGCTTCGGCGGCGGGCGCCTCGGCGGCCGGCGCCGTGGCAACCGGTGCAACACAGCCTGCCAGCAGGCCCACCACAAGGGCCAGCGTCAGCAACTTGCGAATCATGCGTTTGCTCCTCTCTGAGTCTGGTTACGTCAATATTGGGTGCAGGTGGATTCGGAACAAGCCACTTCAGGGACGAATCACCACATACGGCGGCAACAAAAGACAGCGGCAAATCGATTTGAACAGCCCGAGTGCGCCGCCCCGCAACGCTGCATGGGCGGCGGCCCGGCTTCAACCGGGTGCGGTGCGAACCATCAAGCCGCCCCGTCCCCGTAGTTGACTGCATCTGTCGCGACGCGTGGGCTACCTGCTACAGGTTGCCCAGGTAGATGCTGCGCGACCAGAAGAAGAACCAGACGAAGGCCGCAAAGAGTAGCAGCGCGCCCGCCGTCAGCGCCACACCCCGGCCTGTGATGCGCAGGCCGCGGCCGCCCATGCGACGCGCCAGGTTGGGCAGCAGGATGGCGAGGATCAGCATCATGCCGATGACGACGCCCTGCACCTGCCCCTGCACGTTGAGCAGCCCCATGCCGAACTTCAGTTCGGCGATCAGGATCAGGGCGAGCACGGCGCCGACCATGGTGCCGCTGCCGCCGTTGATGCTGATGCCGCCCAGCACCGTGGCCGTGATCACGTCCAGCTCGAGGCCCAGCGCGATGTCGGGGCGGGTGCTGCCAAAGCGCGACGCCATGATGATCCCCGCCAGCGCCGCCATCAGCCCCGAGAGGATGTAGATCGTCATCTTGGTGCGCGCCACCGGCACGCCCGAATAGCGGCAGGCCTCTTCGTTGTTGCCGATCGCGAAGGTCATGCGCCCATAGGCGGTCTTGTGCAGCAGCAGGCCAAAGACGATCGCCAGCGCAAAGAAGAGCAGCAGCGCAAAGGGCACCCGATACTCGCCAAAGACGCGCCCCTGGCCGATGAAGGTGAAGGCCGACGGATAGCCGCGCGCCGCTTGGTCGCCCAGCAGCACATAGGCCATGCCGCGGTAGAAGGCAAAGGTGCCCAGCGTGACCACCAGCGGCGGCAGTTTGACGCGGCTGATGAGCACGCCGTTGAGCGCGCCGCAGGCCACGCCCAACCCCAGCGCCAGCAGCGCCGCCAGCCAGATGTTCCAGCCGGCCATAAAGAGCCAGCCCATAAACGACGCCGTCAGCGCCAGCGTGGAGGCCACGGCCAAATCGATGCCGCCGGTGATGATCACGAAGACCATCGCCAGCATCATCACGCCAATCTCTACATAGTCGCGCGAGGCGCGCATCAGGTTGTCCCACTGCAGGAAGAAGGGAGACAACGTGGAGTTGAGCAGCGCGAGTAGGGCGATCAGCAGCACCAGCATCCACTCCCAGCGCAGGAAGAAGGATGCGGCCGAACGGCGCTGCGCAGGGCGCGCCGTAGAGGCCACCGCCGCCATCAGGAAGAGCGCGCAGAGCGGCAGCGCCCAGTGGCCAAGGAAGGCGCCGAGCTGCGCAGGCAGCGTATGGAGCAGCAGGCCGGCCGGCCAGGTGGCAACAGGAGAGGAGATCACGGCAATGGCTCCAGAGACGCGCGGCTAACGGCTGCCCGCACGCGAGACGCGGCGGGTGATGGCCAGGTCCACGATCACGGCGAGCAGGATGAGCAGGCCCTGCACCGCCTGCTGCCAGAAGGGCGAAATGCGCACCTGTGTGAGCGCGCTGTTGATGATGCCGAGCAGCAGCGCGCCCAGCGCCACGCCGGGCACCGTGCCCGTGCCGCCCGAGATGTTGACGCCGCCCACTACCGAGGCGGCCACCGTCTGCAGCTCCCAGCCCAGGGCGGTGTTCGTCTGCGCCGATTCGACGCGCGACGCCCAGAGCACGCCGGCCAGCCCGCAGAGCAGCCCCGAGATCACGTAGACCATAAAGATGACGCGGCTGACGCGGATGCCCGCCACCTGCGCCGCGTCGACGTTGCCGCCCACGGCGTAGATGTCGCGCCCCGTGCGCGTGTAGTTCAGGAAGAACCAGACGAGCAGCGCCACACCCAGCGCAATCAGGATCAGGTTGGGGACGCCCAGCGGCGTGCCCTTGGCCAGCGCCTTGAAGGCGTGCGACATTTCGTGCGCGTTGACGTAGTTGCCCTGGCTGTAGAAGAAGACCAACCCGCGGTAGACGCTCAGCGTGCCCAGCGTGGCAATGATCGGCGGCACACCGCCCACGGCGATGATCAGCCCATTGAAGATGCCCAGCACCGCACCCAGGGCCATGCCCAGCAGCAGCAGCAGCCCCACCGGCAGCCCCGGGAAGTTGACCATCGTCACCGAGACCATCATCGCCGTCAGCGCGATCATGGAGCTTACTGAAAGGTCAATGCCTTTGGTGATGATGATCATCATCTGGCCGAGGGCGACGATGAGCAGGATCGAGATGTTGAGCAGGATGTTGCGGAAGTTCTCGAGCTCGAGGAAGTAGGGGCTGCGTAGCCCCACCACGCCCACCAGGAGCAGGATGAAGAAGAGGATGCCAACCTCGCGGTAGCGCGCCACGATACTCCAGAGTGAGCCGCGCGGCGCGGCGCCCGTCTCGAGCGCTGCAGAAGGAGCCTGCGTCGTCACAATGGCACCCTGTCTCTTGTACTGCTCGCTGCGCTGATCACTTCGGCAGAGCCGCTGACGTGCGCTGCACCGTTCGTCTCAGCGCCACCCGTGGTAGCGGCAAGCATGACCTTCTCCTGCGTGGCCTCGGCGCGGCTGAACTCGGCCGTCAGGCGCCCCTCGCGCATGACCAGAATGCGGTCGCTCATGCCCAGCACCTCGGGCAGCTCGGAGGAGATCATCAGGATCGCCATGCCCTTGGCGGCCAGCTCGCTCATCAGGGCGTGGACGGCGGCCTTGGTGCCTACGTCAATCCCGCGCGTCGGCTCGTCCAGAATCAGGATGCGCGGCGCGGTCTCCAGCCACTTGGCCAGCACCACCTTCTGCTGGTTGCCGCCCGAAAGCTCGCGCGCCCGCTGCCAGGTGCCGGCGCGCTTGACTTCGAGCCGGTCCGCCGCGCTTTCGGCCACCGCCTGCTCGCCCCGGCTCTGGAAGAAGCCCAGGCGCGTGACGAAGCGCTGCAGGATTGGCAGCGTCACATTCTCGGCAATGCTCATGGGCAGCACCAGGCCATGGTGCTGGCGGTCTTCGGGCACGTAGGCCAGCCCCAGCGCCAGCGCCTGCTGCGGCGAGCGAATCTGCACCGCCTTGCCCTCGACCCTGGTTACGCCGCTGGTGGCCGGCTCGACGCCGAAGAGGGCGCAGGCCACGTCGGTGCGGCCGGCGCCCACCAGCCCGGCCATGCCCAGAATCTCGCCCGCCCGCAGCGTGAACGAGACATCCTGAAACCGGCCGGCGCAGCAGAGCTTCTCGACCTCGAGCAGCGGCGCGCCCGGTTTGACGTCGAGCTTAGGGAAGAGGTCGGCCAGGGTGCGGCCCACCATCATCTGAATCAGCCCGTCGGTGGTGACGCCCTGCAGGGTGCGGGTGTCGACGTAGGCGCCGTCGCGCAGCACCGTCACGCGGTCGGCGATCTGGAAGAGCTCCTCAAGCCGGTGCGAGATGAAGATGATGGCGGTGCCCTGGTCGCGCAGCGTGCGCACGATGCGGAAGAGGTCGGCCACCTCGGCCAGCGTCAGCGACGAGGTGGGCTCGTCCATGATCAGGATCTTGGCGTTGATCGAGAGCGCGCGGGCGATCTCCACGAACTGCTGCTGCGCCACGCTCAGGCTGTGGGCCTTCAGGCGCGGGTCGAGCTTGACGCCCAGGGTATGGAGCAGGGCGGCGGCCTGCTGCTGCATCTCGCGCCACGCGACGCGCCCGCCGGCGGTAGGCTGGCGGCCGACGAAGATATTCTCGGCGATGTCCAGGTCGGGGAAGAGGCTGGGTTCCTGGTAGATGGCGGCGATGCCGGCGTCGCGTGCCTCGCGCGGCCCGGCAAAGTGCACGGGCTGCCCGTCGAGCAGCAGTTCGCCGGCGTCGGGCTGGTGCACGCCCGTAAAGATCTTGATCAGGGTGGATTTGCCGGCGCCATTTTCGCCCAGCAAGGCGTGAACCTCGCCCCGCCGCAGGTCAAAGCGGCCATCGCGCAGCGCCGCCACACCGCCAAAGGACTTGCGGATGTCGCGCGCCGAGAGCACGGGCGCTGCCACGTCGACGGCGGTCGCGGCGCCATCCTGCGCAACAGACTCCGGGCGCGTTGGTGCGCGGGCTTGGGAAGGCGGTTCCGTTGTTTGGGCCACGGAAAGGAACCTCAACCAGGAAGTGCAGCCGGTATGGCGCCGGCGTGGGGAGGATGGAGTGGCGGGTGAGGGCCACCGGCGCGGGAAGACGCCGGCACGCAGTGCGCAAAGATGATCAGGCGCTGAAGACGATCGTACGCTAGCGTAGAGACTAGCACAACTTGGCAGTTCTGCCAACAGGCGCAAAGAATGGCAATGTGCGAACACGCCGGCGTGCGCGGCGCCGGCATCTGGCAGGCTGCTGTCACCCGCCGCGCCGGCGTGCGGCAGCCGGCGCAGGGGCGCGGTTTCAGTGCGCGGGCGGCGGTGCTACAATGGCGCGGCGATGACTTCCCCTCTTTGCACCTCACCTCACAGCAGCGCAGGGCGATGGCCTGTCTCTTCCTCCCCCGACGGCGCGCCGCTGCGCGTGCTTATGGTAAGCAAGGCGCTGGTGGTGGGCGCCTATCAGCGCAAGGCCGAAGAGCTGGCCGCCCTGGGCGTTGACCTGACGGTGGTGACCCCCCCCGCGTGGGGCGACGCACGCGGCCGGCAGCCCGCCGAGCGCGCACACACGCAGGGCTACACCTTGCAGACGCTGCCGGTGCGCCTGGGCGGCAACTACCATCTGCACTACTACCCGGGCCTGCCCAGCCTGCTCAGCGCACTGCTCCCGCAGCTGCTGCACATGGACGAAGAGCCCTACAACCTGGCCACATGGCACGCACTGCGCGCCGCGCGCGCAAATGGGGTTCCTGCAACATTTTTCACATGGCAGAATCTTTTGCGCAGCTACCCGCCGCCCTTCCGCCAGATGGAGGCGGCGGTCTATGCCATGGCGCCGCTGGCGCTGGCCGGCAGCCGCGCCGCCGAAGCGGTGCTGCGGGCAAAAGGATATGGGGGCGAGGTGGCTGTCTTCCCCCAGTTCGGCGTCGACGAGGCGCTCTTTGCGCCACGCGCGCGCGGCGAGGGCGGGGTCTTCCGCATTGGCTATGCCGGAGGGCTGGTGCCCGAAAAGGGGGTAGACCTGCTGCTGCGCGCCGCGGCGCGCCTGCCCGGCCCCTGGTCGCTCGAACTGATCGGCAGTGGCAGCGAGCGCGAGGCGCTGGAGAAGCTGGCGGCGGCGCTGGGCGTGGGCGATCGCGTGCGCTTTGCCGGCCGCATCGCGAGCAGCGTAATGCCCGCTGCGCTCGGCGCGCTCGACGTGCTCGTCCTGCCCAGCCGCACGCGCCCCAACTGGAAGGAACAGTTCGGCCGCGTGCTGATCGAGGCGATGGCCTGCGGCGTGCCGGTGCTGGGCAGCAGCAGCGGCGAGATTCCGCAGGTGATCGGCGACGCCGGCCTGCTCTTCCCCGAGGAGGACGTCGACGCGCTGGCCGCGTCTCTCGTCCTGCTGCAGAGCCAGCCCGCCCTGCGCACCGAACTCGCCGCTGCCGGGCGGGCGCGCGTGCTTGCCCACTTCACCATGCGCCAGGTTGCGCAGCAGACGTTGGCGGCCTACCGGCGGCTGCTGGCACTCTCGGCAGAGCAGACGCAGGCGGCGCGTATGCAGGCGGTGTGTAGACGGGCGGGGCGCACATGAAGGTCGCACTGGATGCGCAGCTCGCCAGCGCCGGTGGCGACTACCGCAGCGCCGGCGTGGCGGGCTACAGCGTGGAGCTGCTGCGCGCGCTCGGCGCGCTGCGCGAGGGGGGCGAGACGCGCCACCAGTTCGTCGCCTTCGTCAACCACCCCGATGTGGCGGCGCCGGGGGTGAAGCTGGTGCGCTCGCGGCTGCCGCTGGGCAAGCCGCCGCTGCGCATCGCCTGGGAGCAGGCCGCACTGCCCTTTCAGCTTGCCCGGCGCGGCTTCGATGTGGTGCACGGGCTCGTCAATGTGCTGCCGCTGGCCAGCACCACCCGCCCATCCGGCCTCTTCTCGCTGCCGGGTGTGGTGACGGTGCATGACCTCTCGTTTGTACGCCTGCCGCAGGTGCTGCCCACGGCGAAGCGCAGCTACCAGACCGCGCTCACCCGTGCGAGCACACGCCAGGCGCGGCGTGTGCTCGCCGTCAGCCGCCAGACGGCCGACGACCTGATCGCCGCCTTCGGCATCTCGTCGGCGGTGATCGATGTGGTGCCCAACGGCGTGAGTGATGCCTTTGCGCCCGCGCCGCCCGAGGACGCCCGCCGCTTCCGCGCGCTGAAGCAGCTGCCCGAGCGCTTTCTGCTCTACGTGGGCACGCTGGAGCCGCGCAAGAACCTCGAGCGGTTGGTGCGCGCCTTTGCCCGCTGGCGCGCCGCTTCGCCCGCCGACGAAGATGTGGCGCTGGTGCTGGCCGGCGGGCAGGGCTGGTTCTTCGAGACGATCTTCCAGACGGTGCGCGAGCTGGGCTTGCAGCAGCAGGTGATCTTCCCCGGCTTTGTGCCAAGCGAGGATCTGCCCGACTGGTACCGGGCGGCGCTGGGCTTTGTCTATCCCAGCCGCTTCGAGGGCTTTGGGCTGCCCGTGCTCGAGGCGATGGCGAGCGGCACGCCGGTGATTACCAGCCGCGCGCCGGCGCTGCTGGAGGTGGCGGGCGACGCCGCGCTGGCCGTCGCCGCCGACGACGAGGAGGGGCTGGCCGACTGCATCAACCTGCTGGTCGATCAGCCCGCCCTGCGCGCCGAACTGGCACGCTTGGGCCTGGCCCGTGCGTCCACTTACTCCTGGGCGCGCACTGCGCGCGAGACGCTGCAGGTGTACGAGCAGGCGGTCAGGTAACTGAGATCGAGAAGCGAGAAGCGAGAAGACAGCAGCCGCCGACCAGTCGGCCTGGATTTGAGAGGTCAGGTCGGCGATTGCCGTCTTCTCGCTTCTCGCTTCTCGATCGCGTTTACGCCGGCTCTGCGACGGGGAGCGGGCTTGCGGCGGGGCGGCGGCTGGAGACGAAGCCTTCGACGGTGTAGATGATCAGGGCTAGCCAGATGATGGCAAAGCCGATGATCTTGTAGGGCGGGAAGGGCTCGTTGTAGATCAGTACGCCCACCAGCAGCTGCAGCGTGGGCGCCAGGAATTGCAACATGCCCAGCATGTAGAGCGGCAGCCGCTGCGCCGCGCCGGCAAAGAGGATCAGCGGGATCGCCGTAATCGGCCCGGCGAGCATGAGCAGGATACTCGTGCGTGTGTCGCCCTGGAAGAGCTGGCCCGTGCCCACCCAGGTGAAGGCGATCAGCCCCAGCAGCGCGGGCAGAAAGAGCACGCCGGTCTCGATCGCCATGCCGGCGTCGGCGGGCAGCGGCGCGCGCTTCTTGCAGACGCCGTAGATGCCGAACGAGACGGCCAGCGTCAGCGCAATCCAGGGCAGGTGGCCATAGCTCCACGTGAGGTAGCCCACGCCCGCCGCCGCCACCAGCACGGCGCCAATCTGCACCGGCCGCAGCCGCTCACGGAAGATCAGCACGCCGAAGAGCACGCTCACCAGCGGATTGATGAAGTAGCCCAGGCTGCCCTCGAGGATGTGGCCGTTGGTGACCGCCCAGATGTAGATATACCAGTTGACGGCCAGCACCACCGCCGCCAGCGTGTAGAGCCCCATCACCCGCCGGTTGCGCAGCGCCGGCAGCAGCGCATGCCAGCGGCGCGTGACGGTGATCATGAGCGCGATGAAGACCAGCGACCAGACCACCCGGTTGCAGAGGATCTGCAGCGAGTCGACGTGGCCGACGCTCTTGAAATAGATGGGGAAGACGCCCCAGAGCGCGTAGCAGGCCAGCCCCAGGAAGAGCCCCCGCCGGTCGATTTCGGATGCGCCGCGCTGCGATGGAGTGCTTGCCACGTTTGCCGCTGTCATGTGTGCCTGCGTTCCAAACCGGGCGCGCCGCACAGCCGCGCGCCATCCCTTTCGAATTCAAACCATTCGTACCATTCTACATCCGGTTGCAGAGCGAGAGGAAACCCCGCCTGCCGCCTGATGCCATGATCATCCCGATGCCATGATCATGCAGCGGAGGCCCCAGCGCCACCCGCTTCTTGCGCAGCCCAGCCATGCGGCTGCCCACCCTGAGGAGAGAGCGATGACCACCGTGAACACCGGCCGCGTGCTGGAGAACCTGCAGACGCTACGCTCGCTGACGGGCACCGCCCAGGGCGCGCAGCGCGTGGCCTGGACGCAGACGTGGCTTGAGGCGCGCCGCTGGTACCGCGCGCTGCTGGCCGAGCTGCCGCTCGAGGTGCACGAGGACGCCGCCGGCAACCTCTGGGCCACGCTGCAGGGCGCCTCGCCGCGCGCGCTGCTGATCGGCGGCCACCTCGATTCGGTGCCGAATGGCGGCTGGCTCGATGGCTGCCTCAATGTGCTGGCCGGGCTCGAGGTGGTGCGGCGCGTGGCGGCCGGCGGCACCCCTCCCGTGACGCTGCGCCTGGTCGACTGGGCCGACGAGGAGGGCGCGCGCTTTGGCCGCAGTCTGCTTGGCTCGTCGGCCGCCGCCGGCAAGGCCACGCCCGACGCCGACCGCGACCGCACCGACCGCGACGGCATTCGGCTGGAGGACGCGCTGCGCCGCTGCGGCGTCGACGTGGCGCGCATGGGCGATGCGCACGCCGAGCTGGCCAGCGCCGCCGCCTATCTGGAATTGCACATTGAGCAGGGGCCGGTGCTCGAGAGCCTGAACCTGGTGCTGGGCAGCGTGGTGGGCACCTGCGGCGTGGAGCGCTACCTCTTTCGCTTCGAGGGGCAGGCGGCGCACGCCGGTTCGACGCCGATGCACTTGCGCCGCGACGCGCTGGCCGCGGCGGCGCGCCTGGCGCTCGAGATTCGCGAGATTGCGCTGCGCCACAACGGGGTCTGCACTGTGGGCAGCTGCGTCACGAAGCCGGGGATTGTGACGGCGGTGGTGGGCGAGTGCGAGGTCACGCTCGACCAGCGCCACATCGACGCCGGCGCGCTGGCGGCGATGTGGGCCGAGGCGCAGGAAGCCGCCACGCGCGCTGCAGCCGCCGAACATGTGCGCGTGGCGTGGGAGCGCATCTGGAGCATCGAGCCGATCCCCTTCCATCCCGCGCTGCTCGAGATGGCTGACGGGGCGACGATGGCTGCGGCGGGCGCCAGCCATCGCATGCCCTCCGGCCCGCTGCACGACGCCGCCGAGGTGGCGCGCGCCGGCGTGCCGACGGTGATGCTCTTTGTGCAGTCGCTGCGCGGCCTTTCGCACACGGTGCTGGAGGACACCCTGCCCGCCCACATCGAACAGAGCGTCCTCGCCCTCGACCACCTGACCGATGCCGCGATGGCCTGGGTGGCGCAGGGGGCGTAGGGACAGGGGGTGTAGGGAGGAGCGCGGCCGCGTCGCCTGCGATATTGAGCGCACCACAGAGGGCGTCACTAGCGCATCCGTGGGTTTGCGGTCTACCCATGTCCCTGTCGCTGGTATTGCGCAATGGGCATTGGACGAACTCTGCAAAGCGAAAGAGCTTTCCCATGTTGCTTGCAACCATTCTCGCAATTATGGGCGTTGCCCTCTCTATGGGCGCACAGTATCGATTCCTGATGCTTGGCTCGCCGGCTTCCGTGCGTTGGAGAGTGCGGCTAGTACTGGTCGGCATGGTTCTAGGCTCGACGCTTCCTTACTTTCTCTTCACGCTTATCGGCGCGCTTGATTCGCCGGACCCGACGGAAAGGCGGGCTGCACTCCTCGCGATTGCAGGCACGACTTTCATCGGTGCGGTTGCATCTGGTTGGCTAATCCCGCGTGGGCTGCGCGTGTCAATGGAACAGGTTGAGCGCAACCGCAACAAGAAGCGACTCATGTGACTGGAGGCAACCAGTATCAAAAGTGTTGCTTTAGCTTCTCCGACGGATCAGAACATTGGGTCTCTGGAGCGTACGATTCGGGAGTTTGTGGGCAAGCTAGCCGGCTTCCAAGGCGTTCAGTGGAGCGGTGAAATCATTACCGAGCGCCAGATAGTTGCATGGGAACTGCTGCTTGCCATTCCGTCGGGTGCCACTAATCAACAGATGGCCACTTTCAGCGCTGCAATTGCGAATGTACAGGGCTGGGCTGCACCTACATTCCCACAACAATCGATCCAAATCACAACTCGAATGATTCCTTGAGAGGTCATCACAATCATGGAACACGCGATCAGCGTCACAGTTCTGGATACCCGTGCCTACCTGTTGGCATCAAGAGCGACTCCATCAGGAATCTGGCGCGAAGACGAACCAGTCATTGTCACCACTCTTGTCGCTCACGCCGTCGCACAAGCCATTGAAGAGCTGTATGCTCTGGGGCCTCGCCCAATGGCTCAGGAACCGACTAGCCCCCTCAAGCCAAAGGATGCGCCGACTCTACGTGCCACCGGGTTCCGTTCCTGGAAGGCGCTTGCGGCTGCGGCCCGGAGCTATGGCGTCTATTTCACCGACTCCGCGATTGACGTTGAGATGACGCACCTGGATGCAAGGCAGCGCTGGCAGTTCGACCCTGCGCGCAGACGCACATTGGCTTCCAGCGCATCGTTTCTTGAGATCGCAGAGATTATTGTTGAGGATGCACTGCAGCCAGAAGAACGATAGGTTTAGCCGGGAACGATGCTTAAGGAGGTAGCGACAACTCGCGCCAACTGATCGTACCCGGCACCATGATTGTGTTACACAAGTACTGGATGCAACATCAACCGGTTTAGCTGGCGTTGCAGTTGCCTGCACTGCGGTTGGGCCCTGCCTTGTACGGGCGCCATCAAGATTGCCGGGGGAGATGGTCTCTTTAGGAAGCTTCCTCTTGACAGCAGGTAATGTCCTGGCGGGTGATGCAACGACTGCGGATGTCGCAGTGTTCGTTACAACTGCCAAGCTCGCTGGCCAACACAATCCACGAGTTGCCCTAGGTGCCAATGCCATTCAATGGGCATGGGATTGGCTACGAAGAGAGGAACAGACATCATGGTAATGCCTATACTCCTGGCTGTTCTGATTGTGCCAATGTACATTGTCGTGCAGTATCGCTATGCCCGTCTTGGGCTGCCACCGTCGATAGGTTGGCGAACTGCCTTGTTCCTGACTGGTGCGTTGACAGGGACAGCCGTTGGCTGGCTTCTAGTTGTGGCAGGTAGTGGCTATTACCCTCTAAGCAGGTTACAGGCAGGCGATGTGGTGATGTCAGTGTTTATCACAGGGATTAGCGGAGGCGTACTGTCAACATGGGTATTCCCCCGAGGAACCCGCATAGCGCTTGAGGAAGCCGAACGCAACCGTCGCATGCGCCAGGGGTCGTGACTGTGTCGGACGAACATTTGATGCCGTAGCGACAGGAGCGGCCGCAGTCGCTGTGGCATGTACAGTGTGTCTCCCTGTAGCAGGTTGGGTGTCTGGAGCTGCGGGCATTGCTGGAGCCACCTGGAGTACAGTGCAGATAGTCGGCGGGAAGACCGATCCATTGACTACTTCGCTTGCGGTTGGATTTACTCGAGTGAGTAGCCGCCTCACCCCAGGTGGAGCGCTGGCAACGAATGCAGGAATGTGGGCATGGAACGAAATCGCAGCGTGGTGGTGAGACTGACCGATGAAGATGATCCTGCTGTTGCTCACCCTGGCTACCTTTGCCTTGGGCATCTTCGTCATATCGCGTTATGCCCGTGCGGGATATCCGCGGACCAGACGCTGGTTGTTGGCGCTGTTCCTGGCAGGCTGGCTGAACGGGGTTCCGACCGTATTGCTGATCATCGGCACGATCGGTCGAGACGAGTTTCTAGTTGCGCTTGTCTTTGGCTTGCCAATCGGGTGGATGTACACGCGACGGCTACCAACACGCTATCGAATCGGGACAGAGGCTGCCGAGCGGAGTCGCAAGCGCAAGCAGAGAGACTCGTAACAACACGCCCAAGTGCTCATCAAAGGCTGCCCCTGTTGCGCAGACAGGGCCACCTGCGCACGGGGCGCGTTGGGCGTTGCGGGTGTGACCCCAGGTGTTGGTATCGTCACTGACGCGGCGATGCTTGTGGGGCAACTGCTGGATCCGGTCGACCGAAGCGAACAATAGCGAAGACGAAGATCGATGAAAACGCTGTCGGGCATCATTGCTTGCGCCGGATTGTTATGTTGCTTCTACATCGTTCAAATGCGCTACGCACGCGCCGGTTATCCGCACTCCGTGCACTGGCGGGCAGCATTATTCGCGATTGGCGCAGCGATCGGCGTGGCCTCGGGAATATGGGTTTCCGTAGGTGGTCGGCTACCACCGAAAGAAGCCTTTCTCGTTGTTGGCTTACTAGCCGCCGTGGTCGGCATCATTTCATCGCTGCTCTACCCTATCGGTATGCAGTTCCTGATTCCCAGACCACGGTCTACACAAAAGGCAAGGCGTGAAGTCCAAAATGAACAACAATCATAAGCGTTCGTCGCTGCCAAGAACCCGGTAGCGGCACTTATAGGCGGGTCTACAGGCTTTCACTCTGAACCTAGACCTGCACAGCGACCACGTCGACAGCGCGCGCTACACCATCGGCAGCACCAACGTCAACGAGCCCTACCACGCCTTTGGCACCAACCGGGGCGGCAGTGTGCCGAGCTGCTGGCAGTTCAAATGATGGATCTCGCGGTCAGCGTTGGTTCATTCGCAGTAGGTGAGCGTTAAGGGCAGATGGGGAAAGGAGCAGTTGGCCTACTGGTGAATGTCGGTCAGAGGCTCTATGGTGCGTGGAGAGACAATCGGTGAACGGATATGTTGGTTTGGTCAGCCTGCTATTGCTCACTACAGTTGGGTTCGTTTTGCAGCTCCGCTTTGCGCGCCTCGGTTACCCAAGATCAATGGCCTGGCGCGTGGTGCTGTTTGCATGTGGGGGTGCTATCGGCATCGTCATTGGCTTGTGGATAGCAAGTGCGGGGGCACTCCCAAGAACACAGTCACTGCTTGTGGTTGGGGCGCTGGCATTGCTGGGTGGGCTCGGATCGTCCGTATTGTTCCCCGCAAACATGCAGCACTCGATTCCAAGGCGCAAATAGGTAACGCCCGCTGGGAAGGGTGGGCCGGAATAGAGTCCATTTCCAGCATTGGTGCATACGGCGGATGCCATAGCTGTATCCTCCGTGCTGTCTACATGCGCGCGACGACCAGTTGACGGGCCAGTTCATCAGCCTGCCACCAAGCAACAATCAATTGCACCGCACGCAAAACCCCCACTCAGGCTGCCCTGGGTGGGGGTGGTTTTGCTCACTGGATGAAGCGCCGGGGTAGAGCCTGACGGCGCGGGTGGGCGGTGCGGGTGGGCGGCATTGGAGCGCTAGGGGGCGGCGCCCTGCATCGCCTCGCCAAGCTCGAGCCAGCGCTCCATGGCGTCGTCGAGCGCGGCGCGGGCTTGCGCATAGTCGGCGCTGAGGCGCTGCAGGGTGGCCAGTTCCTGCCGCTCGCTCGCCGCCTGCAGGCGCGCCTCCAGATCGTTGATCTGCGCTTCCAGCGTGTGCACGGCGGCTTCGGCCTGCTCGAGCGCCTGCTGCCGCTTGCGGTCCTGCGTGCGCGATTGGCGGCTGCCCTGCTGGTCGCGCCGCTGCTCCTTGCGCAGGGCGGCGGCCTGCACTTTGGCGGCTTCGGCCGCGCGCCGGCGCGCCTCGTTGTACTCGGCCAGCGTGCCCTCAAAGACGTGCAGCCGGCCGTCGCGCAGCTCCCAGATCTGGGTCGCCAGCCGGTCGATCAGGTAGCGGTCGTGCGAGACGAGCAGGATCGTGCCCTGGAAGTTCTCGAGCGTCTCCTGCAGCACCTCTTGCGTGGGAATGTCGAGGTGATTGGTCGGCTCGTCGAGCAGCAGGAAGTTGGCGTCCTCGAGCGCGAGCAGGGCCAGCGCCAGCCGCCCGCGTTCGCCGCCGCTCAGCATGTCGAGCGTCTTGTAGACATCCTCGCCGCGGAAGAGGTAGTGGGCCAGGTAGGAGCGCGCCTCGCCCAGCAGCATGTGGCGGAAGTTGAGCAGCGTATCGATCACGGTGGCGCTGCCCTCAAGCCGCTCGTGCGCCTGGGCAAAGTAGCCCACCTTGAGGCTCGCGCCCAGCCGCACCTCGCCCTGCAGCGGCGGCTGCCCGGCCAGCAGCGTGCGCAGGAAGGTGGTCTTGCCCGTGCCGTTGGGGCCGATCAGCGCCGCGCACTCGCCGCGCTCGAGCAGCAGCGGGTCGCTGGTGAAGAGCGATCGCGTGGGGTAGCCGATCGCCAGCTCCGACGTGCGCAGCACCAGGTTGCCGCTGCGGCGATCGGGCTTCAGGTGCATGTTCAGGCGCGGCGGGCGCACCACGGGCGTCTGCAGCGACTTGATGGCGCCCTCCACATCGGCCACGCCCCAGCGCGTGGTCGAAATGTCGACCTCGTCCATCACCTGCCCCCAGTTGCGGCTGTTGAGCAGGTGGAGCCCGCCGGCCTGCACCACGCGCACCTCGCGAATCAGCCGCTTGAGCCGGCCGACCGCCATGTTGGTGGTGGCGTCGCGGGCGATGTTGCGCTTGATGTAGTCGAGCTCGCCGAGGAAGCGCTCGCGCACCGTCTCAAACTCGGCCGCGCGGCGCTCCCAGCGCTCGAGCCGCTGCGCCAGATAGGCGGTGTAGTTGCCGCGGTAAAACTCCATGCCGGTGGTGCTCATCTCCCAGATGCGGTCCACCACACGGTCGAGGAAGTAGCGGTCGTGGCTGACGACGAGCACGGCGCCAGCCCAGGCGTGCAGCGTCTCTTCGAGCCATTCGACGGCCTGCACGTCGAGGTGATTGGTGGGCTCGTCAAGGATGAGCAGGTCGGGCTTTTCGAGCAGCAGGCGCGCCATCAGGGCGCGTGTCTTCTGGCCGCCGCTGAGCTGGTTGACGGGCGAGGAATAGTCTGCGCGGGTAAAGCCCAGCCCCTGCAGCACCTGGTCGATCCACCACTCGTAGGAGTAGCCGCCGTCGCGCTCGAAGCTCTCCTGCGCCGCGCTGTATTCGGCGAAGAGCGCGTCGGCGCTGGCGTTCTGATTCCCGCTTTCGCCGCTGTTGAGCTCGGCCATGCGCGCTTCGAGCGTGCGCAGGCTGGCCTCGCGCTCGCGCAGTTCGGCAAAGACGCCGAGCATCTCGTCGTGCAGGGCGGCGCTGCGGCTGCCGAAGGCCTCCATCGCCTCCTGGCGCAGATAGCCCACGCGCGTGCCCTGCGCCAGGGCGACGGTGCCGGTGGTGGGCGGTGTGACGCCGGCGAGCACGCCGAGCAGTGTGGTCTTGCCCACACCGTTGGCGCCCACCAGCCCGATCTTGGCGCCGCGCGCAACCGAGGCGGTGACGCCGGTGAAGACGTCGTAGTCGCCGAACGAGACGCTGAGGCCGGAGATGTTCATCATGGACATTCCCCGATCGTACCATACCCCCCGCCGCGCGCCCACAACCGCAACAACATCCGACACAAGGGCGCGAAAGACGCCAGGAAACGCAAGGAAAAGCAACAGCAGGATTCGTTCTTGAAGGGGCAGTGGCAATTCCTTGCGCTTCCTTGCGTCTTTCGCGCCCTTGTGTCGGATGTTTTTGTTGTTCTGGAGTACAATGGGGGCATGAACTGCCCAAAGTGCAGTACGTGGAACCCTGACGATAAGAACTTCTGCTGGCGCTGCAACGCCACCCTGCCCAAGCCTGTCGAAAAGAAGGCGAAGAAGCAGGCGCTCTTTGCCGGATTGCCCGTCTGGATGTGGGGCGCGCTCGTGCTCTTCATGATCGCGCTGCTCCTGGGCCAGTGCGTCTTTATGGGCCTGCCCGGCGCCTGATCGGCGTCTGACCAATGGCCGCAGACCCTGCGCCGCCACCCCCTTCCACCGCCAAGCCGACACCCCAGCCCGCCCCGGCGCCACCCGCACCGGCTGAATTTGGCGCGCCCGCCCTCGAGGCGCCGGCGCAGCTTGCATCACAGCTGATCGCCTGGCACGACGCCCAGCAGCGCGCGCTGCCCTGGCGCGACGCGCCCGCCGGCCGCCGCGACCCCTACGCCGTGCTCGTCTCGGAGCTGATGCTGCAGCAGACGCGGGTGGAGGTGGTGGTGGACTACTACCGCCGCTGGATGGCGCGCTTTCCCACCCTGCAGGCGCTGGCCGCCGCCGAGTTGGACGAGGTGCTCAAGCTCTGGGAGGGGCTGGGCTACTACGCCCGCGCCCGCAACCTGCACCGCACGGCGCGCCTGCTGGTAGAGCGCCACGGCGGCACGTTCCCGCAGACGCGCGCCGACGTGCTGGCGCTGCCCGGAATCGGCCCCTACAGCGCCGGTGCGCTGCTCTCGCTCGCCTTTGGCCTGCCCGAACCGCTGCTCGACGGCAACGTGGCGCGCGTCTTCAGCCGCCTGGCCGATATCGACCAGCCGATCGCTGCACCGGCCGTGCGCGCCCATCTCTGGCGGCTGGCGGCTGAGCTTGTGCAGGTGGCGCCCGCGGGCCAGGCCGGCGCGCTGAATGAGGGGCTGATGGAGCTGGGCGCGCTGGTCTGCACACCGCGTGCGCCGCGCTGCCTGCTCTGCCCGGTGGCCGGCCACTGCCGGGCGCTGCGCCACGGCACGCAGGCGGCGCGCCCTGTTACCGCGCCGCGCAAACAGACGCCGCACTACGATGTGGCGGCGGGGATCATCTGGCAGGGAGATGTCGGGCGCTCGCCGCTGCTGCTGGCGCAGCGCCCGGCCGCTGGGCTGCTGGGCGGGCTGTGGGAGTTCCCGGGCGGCAAGCGCGAGCCGGAGGATGCCGACCTGCAGGCCACGCTGCGCCGCGAGATTGCCGAGGAGCTGGCGATCGAGATTGCGGTGGGCGCGCTGCTGGTGGTGGTGCCCCACGCCTTTACACACTTCAGGATTACGCTGCACGCCTTCCATGCGCGCCACGTTGCGGGCGAGCCGCAAGCGCTGGGCTGCGCCGCCTGGCGCTGGGTGCAGCCGGCCGAGCTCGCTACCTATGCCATGGGCGCCGCCGACCGCAAGATCGCCGCGCTGCTCACCCACAACGCATAACGTCGCCTGTGCGCGCCAATCCCAAGTGTCCGGGATAGGGGCGCACAGGCGACGTTCTGTTTTGGGGCGTTTCGGTGCCTACGCGGCCTTGCGCAGGGGGCGGTCGTTCAGGTCGAGCGGGCGACCGTCGGCGGCAAAGAGCAGCGGCGGCGTGCCGTTGGTGAAGCTCTCGCGCGTGACCACGCAGCGGGCAATGTCGCTGCGGCTGGGGATCTCGTACATCACGTCGAGCAGTGCGTTCTCCACAATGCTGCGCAGCCCGCGCGCACCGGCGCGACGCATAAAGGCCTCGCGCGCCACCAGCTCGAGCGCGTCGGTCTCAAACTCCAGCGCGACGCCATCCATGGCAAACATGTGCTCGAACTGGCGCACAACCGAATTCTTCGGTTCGGTGAGGATACGCATCAGCGTCTGCCGGTCGAGCGCTTCGAGGTTGACAAGCACGGGCAGGCGGCCCACAAACTCGGGGATCAGGCCGAACTGGAGCAGGTCATCCGGCTCGGCCAGGGCCAGCAGGTCGCCGGCCTCGCGGCTCTCTTGCTCGCGCTTGCGCAGGCGCAGCTCGCGCTGGCGCGAGGAGGGGTCGCTGGGCAGCGGCTGGTCGTTGTGGGCAGGCTGGCCGGGCACAAAGCGCAGCAGGTCGCTCTCTTCCGAGCTGACGAAGCCAAGCGCGCTCTTGCGCTGCACCCGCTTGCGCACAACATCCTCCAGGTGGGCAAAGGCGCCGCCGCAGATGAAGAGGATGTTGCGCGTGTCGAGCTGAATGAACTCCTGCTGCGGGTGCTTGCGCCCCGGCCCCGGCGGCACATTGCTGACAGTGCCTTCGATGATCTTGAGCAGCGCCTGCTGCACGCCTTCGCCGCTGACGTCGCGGGTGATGCTGGGGTTGTCGCCGCTCTTGCGCGCGATCTTGTCGATCTCGTCGACGTAGACGATGCCGTGGCCGGCGCGCTCGGCGTCCCAGCCGGCGTTCTGCAGCAGCCCCACCAGAATCGTCTCCACATCTTCGCCCACGTAGCCCGCTTCGGTGAGCGTGGTGGCGTCTGCAATCGTGAAGGGCACGTCGAGCATGCGCGCCAGCGTCTGCGCCAGCAGCGTCTTGCCCGAACCGGTGGGGCCGATCAGAAGTACGTTGCTCTTGGTCAGCTCGACATCGCCCGCCGCAGAGACACCCGTACCTGCGCCCGACGCAGTGCGGCCAAAGACGCGCTTGAAGTGGTTGTAGACAGCCACCGAGAGCACCTTTTTGGCGCGCGCCTGGCCGATGACGTACTGGTCCAGATGGGCAACAATCTCGCGCGGGCTGGGCACGCTGCGCGCGGCGTGCGCGTTTTGCGACGAAGAGGGGCCCGCGACGAGCCCCTCTTCGGTGAGAATCTCGGCGCCCAGGCGCACGCACTCGTCGCAGATGTACGAGCCCTGCAGCCCGGCAATCAGGCGGCCGACTTCGCTCTGCGCCTTGCCGCAGAACGAGCAGCGCACTTCACCTTCGGAACTGTGCTCTGCCATAAGGTAGGCAGTCTCTCTCCTGAAGCCTAGTTCGACGCCGCGCCGTTTGCGGTGAGCGCCGGCAGGTCGCCTGCCAGCTGCATCTGGCCGTCCTTGGTCACCACGACGATGTCGGCGGTCTTGCCCAGCACGTCGTCGACGATGCCAAAGTTCTTGGCGTCGAGCGCGTTCATGTAGCGGTCGCGCGTAAACTCGCTCTCGATTTCCTTCCACGAGTGGCCGGTGTGGCGGCCCACCAGGTGGAAGAGTTGCGTCTGCAGGCGCTCCTGCTCGCGGAAGGCGATGCGCACGTCTTCGGTGTAGCCCTGTGCGCCGCTCGCCGCCGGGTGCATGTGGATGGTGGCGTGGGGCAGCGCATAGCGGCGACCACTGGCGCCGGCGGCCAGCAGCACGGTGCCCATGCTGGCCGTCACACCCACGGCGTAGGTGCTGACCGGCGCCGAGATCATCTGCATGGTGTCGTAGATCGCCAGGCCGGCATAGATGCTGCCGCCGGGGCTGTTGATGTACATGTTGATGTTCTGGTTGGGGTCTTCGCTGTTCAGGTAGAGCAGCTGGGCCACAATCAGGTTGGCCACCTGGTCGGAGATGGGCGTGCCCAGGAAGATGATGCGCTCCTTGAGCAGCAGGCTGTAGATGTCATAGGCGCGCTCGCCACGGGCCGAGCTGTCGATGACCATCGGAATCACGTTTGACGGGGTGCTGCCGGGCAGCTGCATCATGGAAGACTCCAGTTCTTGGCGCTGACTTGAGCCAACGGTCGGGATAACAAGCACAGGGTGTAGAGTGCCGGCGTGCGGATGGTGCGCAATGGGGGTTTCCGCGACGTCGCCAGGGCGGGCCGCCCACCGGCGTGCCCACTACCATACCCACGCCGCCGGCTGTGGACTGTAAGCAGGCAGCGGTTTTCCGTTTGCGTTGCGTTAGTCCTGCGGTGGGCAAGCGGCGCGAGCGGTTTGCGCCTCAGGCCGCCGGCGCGTCGCCCTCGTCCGAACCCTCGACTACATCTTCCTTGTGGCCGGCTTCGTCATCGTCGTCGTCATCGTCGTCATCGTCATCATCGTCGTCATCGTCATCATCGTCGTCGTCATCGTCATCGTCGTCGTCGTCGTCAGCATCATCTTCGTCGACTGCAGGTAGCTTGATGCCGCCAACACCGGAGGCGAGCGCGCTCTGCATTTCGTCCAGATCGGCCAGCATCGCTTCGGCAAGCACAGGGTCGATCTCGCGGTCCTCGATCATCGCTTCGAGCGCAAGTGCTTCGCCTTCGAGGTCTGCGATTGCGTCGATCGCCTCAACGGCCATCTCTACGTCAACATCCTCTTCCCACGAGGCGTCGGCCTCTTCATCGGGCCACGGCTCGCCCGGCGCCGGCACCTCTTCGCCGCGCGCAAACTTCTGCAGCCGCTCAACCGCGCGCGTGAATCTCACCTGATTCGTAAAGTAGTCGCGCAGGTCCTCGCGCTCGAAGAGCATCTCGAGCGCTGCCCTCTCCTGCTCGTTCTTGGGACGGCCCACCACACGCTCGATGCGCTTCTGGACGACGTCGTCGGCGAGCGTGATCTGCTCGGCTTTGATGACTTCGGAGATCACCAGGTTGCGCTCGGCAATGCGCGTGGCCTCGCCACGCAGGCTCTCGCGGTATTCGTCCGGGTCCTGCCCAATCTGCTTGAAATAGGCGTCCAGATTCTCGATGCCAAACTGGGAGAGGCGACGCTCGAACTCCTGCATCATGGTGTCGATCTGGCTCTCGACGACAATCGGGGGGTAATCGAGCGTGCTCTCGGCGCGGATGGCGTCGAGGATGGCTTCGATGTAGTCATTGGTGCGCTGGTTGCTGGCCATGACATTGGCTTGCTCGGTCAGTCGTGCGCGCAGCTGGGCGGCGCTCTCGATGCCGGGGATCAGCTTGGCGGCCAGCTCATCGGTCAGCTCGGGGCTCTGCCAGGCGTTGATGCTGGCAACGCTGACGTTGAAGGTAGCCGTCTTGCCGGCGTGGACGCTGCGGCTCTCGGCCGGCCAGCTCAGGCTGAACACCTTACTCTCGCCCGCGCTCAGACCCACCAGTTCGGCGTCAAAGCCCGGAGGATCCATGGGATTCTCTTCGTCGGGCGTCACTTCCCAGTCCTCTTCGTCGAGGACGACGATCTCTTCGCTCTCGTCGGTGGCGGGGATGACGCTGCGCACACTGATCGTCATCGTGTCGCCATACTGGCTGGGGCGGGTGACGGCGTTCCAGCCCGATTCCTGCTCGAGCAGCCGCGCGAGCTGCTCTTCCACCGCTGCCTCGTTGGTTTCGGCGGCGGGCTCTTCCACGCGCATGGCGCGGTAGTCCGGCAGCGTCACCTCGGGCTCGAGCGGGATGACCAGCTTGTAGGTCAGCGGCTCAAACTGGATATCCTCCAGCCCGGCGATGCCGTAGGGGGTGATTCCCTCTTGCTCGATGGCCGCCTTGTACATCTCCTGCCCCAGGTCGTCGACGAACTCGGTGTAGAGGTTGGCCAGCCCCACCTGCTGCACCACCACCTGGTAGGGCGCGTGCCCCTTGCGGAATCCGGGCAGGCGGTATTCGTTCGAGACGCGGCGCGCCGCCTTGCGCAGCTCCTGCTCAACGCGCTCCTGCGGCACTTCGATGGAAATCGCCAGTTGGCGCTGTTCGCGCGGCTCGGTCGTAACATTCAACGGCATGGTAACCTCGGTTCGAGTGTGCGGTCGACAGCCGGCTTGGGCAGCCAGAGGCGAGCGGCGCCGCGCAAACGTGCGGCGGAGCGCTGCCCATGGACGGGAAGCCGGGTGATCAGGGTGAAGGTCGCTGCGCTGCGGGGCGCTGATGTTCGCATGCTGAACGGGCGCGAGCGACAGAAAAACGGCGCGCCGAAGCGCGTCGACAAGCGCTATATTCTAGCATGCCGCCTGCTGCAGCGCCTAACGAAATGCCCTGCCGACGACGGCGGCGCCGCGTCAGTGTGGCGCGCGTGGTCAGTGCGGGGCGTGCTCCAGGGGCGGGGCGCTGGCGGTGAAGTCGCGGCCGATGCGCTCGGCATAGTTGCCCAGCAGCTCCTGCACGCGGGCGTGGGAGGGTGAACGCACGATCATGCCTACGTGGTTCTTCTTGTGCAGCCGCCAGACGATTTCGGGGTCGTTGTAGCCGCTGGTGTCCGGCCACTCCTGGTGTGCCAGCGAGACGAGCAGCCCGGCGTGGTTGCTGCCGCGCGCCGGTGCGTGATACTCCTCGTGGCGCGCCTGGGCGATCTCGAGGCGCGCCCACTCGCGCCACAGGTTGACGCCGGTGGCGTGCTCCACCATCTGGTCGATACCGGCGCCGCCGACGCGCGAGGCCATCTCGAGGAAGTAGAAGTGGCCGTCGGCGTGTGAGCGGATAAACTCGGCATGGGTGACGCCGCGGTGCAGCTCCATGGCGTGGATCACCTCGCGGTTGATCGACTGCAGCGCCTGCTCCTCGGCGGCGTCGTAGGGCAGCGAGCTGGTGGCAAAGACACCGCCGCCTTGATAGACGCTCATCGGCGGCATGCCGTACTTGTTGGCGGCGGCGAAGACCACGTTGCCATCCCACACAATCGAGTCGACGTGGTAGACGTCGCCGGGGATAAACTGTTCGAGCAGGAAGAAGGATTGGCGGTCGCCCAGCGCTTCGAGCCGGCGCCAGAGCTCGTCGGGATGGTGAATCTTGTGGATGCCCATGGCGCTGGCCTCACCGCGCGGTTTGTGCACCCACGGCCCGGGTACGGTGGCCAGGTATTCGCTAACTCTGGCGTGGTTGAGCGTGTGGATGAAGGGCGGGATCGGCACGCCGCGCTCCTGGGCGCGGGTGCGCATGGCAAGCTTGTCGCGGAAGTAGCGGGCGTGCGAGGCCGTCATGCCCGGCATGCGCAGGTGCTCGCGCAGGTCGGCTGCCGTCTCGACGTCGAAATCGTCGAGCGCGACGATGCGGTCGAAGGTGCGCGTGCGGGCCAGGAAGCTGACGGCGTAGGTGGTGTCGGGCTGCTGCGAGAGGCCGGGCACCTGCAGGTAGAAGAACTCGTCGACCGAGTCGCGCGCCCACGCTTCGTCGCGCAGCTCCTCGATGGTGAGCAGGATGACGTGGGCGCCAAGCCGTTTGGCCTCCTGCAAGAATGGGTTGCCCTTGAAGTAGCTGCTGAGCACAAGCAGTGTGACAGGCGCCGTCATGGCTGGCTCCCTGGGATGGGGCGGCGCACCTGCGCGGGTTGCGCGGCGGCGCCGGGAGGGTGGACTGAGGCGATGGCGAGCGGGAACGCGCGGCTTTGGGCGTTGCGCCGCTGCTGCCGAGGATGGCCGCAAGTGTACCCGCTTCTGCGTCACCTTTCAAGTTGCTTCTGAGCAGGGGGCAGGGCGATTCAAAAGTCGCGATTCTGCCCTATTGGGGGCGTTCTTTGCACGGTTCCGACTCCCGCCGAGCATGTCGCCGGTCGAGCGCGCAACGCAATCGTATGCCGCCTGCACGCTGCGGGTCAGCGACTGCGAGCGTCGTATAGCGACTTTTGAATCGCCCTGTCGTGCACAATCCCGAGAATTGCAGAAACGGAATCTCGTGCTAGGGTGTGTTGACACAAAATGGGTGTGAGCGTCGTTCTACTCTGGTGAGGAGGAGGACGCGCAATGGCCCGATTACGACTGCCCAACCAGCAGTGGAAGCGCATCTGTCGCTTCCTGGATGATTACCCCCGCCTGCAGACCACCGACGAAGCCGCGCTGCGTCGCTTTGTCGAAGCAATCCTGTGGATGGCTCGCTCTGGTGCGGCCTGGCGGCTGCTGCCCAAGGAGTACGGCGACTGGAACAGCGTCTACAAGCGCTTCGCCCGCTGGTGCGAACGAGGGGTGTGGGAGGCGATGCACCGCCACTTTGCCCACGACCCCGACTTCGAGAACGTGCTCATCGACTCGACGGCCATTCGTGCCCACCCCTGTGCCGCCGGTGCACCGGGAAAAAGGGGGGACAAAACGCGCAAGGCTTGGGCCGCAGCCGAGGCGGGTTTGGCACCAAGGTGCATATGACGACCGATGCCTTGGGCAACCCCTTGCACTTTGCCCTCAGCGGTGCGCAGGCCCACGACATGACCCAGGCTGCGCAGCTGCTGACCCAGGCGCAGACACGGGCGCAGGAACTCGAGCAGGCCATCACCCGCTCGATTGCCGACAAGGGCTACGACGCCGAGCCGCTGCGTGACCTGTTGCGCCACTGGGGCATCGAGCCCGTGATCCCCTACCGGACCTCCAAGGCCAACCTGCCTGCCGAGAAGCCAGAGGTCGACTGGCACAGCTACAAGGAGCGGCACCTGGTCGAGTGCTTCATCAACCGTATCAAGCACTACCGGCGCATCTTTACCCGCTATGACAAGCCCGCCCAACGCTATCTCGGCTTTCTGAGCTTCGTCGCTGCCCTTGGCTGGCTACGCTAATTGTGTCAACACGCCCTAACCTGAAAGGCGCCAAGGTCGCGCATCGTCCGCGAATTGCCGCTTCGCCATGCGCGCCTGCCGGCGGATTGCGTCGCGCCGGACGCCCGTACCGCCCACAGAGACAGAGACGCCCGGCCGCTGGCTTGCGGACGGGCGTTGCACTTTCCAGGCGAGTCCAAATCAAAACCCCTCACCGTGTAGGTGAGGGGTTGACTGTTGCGTCTGGTGCCGCAGGAGGGACTTGAACCCCCAAGAGCGTAAGCTCACTACGACCTGAACGTAGCGCGTCTGCCAATTCCGCCACTGCGGCACGCCCATTCGCAACAGGACGGTATCTTAGCACCGGCTTTGGCGGCTGTCAAATACGACAACACAGCCTGAAAAGTACACGGAAACGACGGAAACAACAGGAAAAGCAACAACTGGCCGCGCGGGTTCGTTTGCAAACCGTGCCTGCTCACGCAACCATGCCTGTTGTTTCCATATATCTTTTAGGCTGTGTCTTCTCTGTACGTCACGGTGTGGGCGTTGCCGCGGCTTCGTCCGGGGTAGCATCCGGCGTGGCCGTCGCCGCGCCTTCAGCGGCGGGCGAGGCCTGGGGCGGCGTGGGCACCGCCATGCCGGCCGCCTGGCTTTCGGGCACGCGCTTGGTGACCATAAACCAGTCGCCAAAGCCGGCAAAGCGCTGCGCCGGCGCATTCAGGGCGCCCATCTGCACGTTCGAGACGCGGTTGCTCACCCCGTAGCTGTAGACGGGGTAGTAGAGCAGCAGCGAGGGCACCTCTTCGGCAAAGATCTGCTGCAGCTCGCCGTAGATCTCGCGCCGGCCGACCTCGCTGAGCTCGGCGCGCGCCCGCTCCATCAGCAGGTCAGCGTCCTCGTTGCTCCAGCCGGCGTAGTTCTGGCCGGCGCCCTCGCGTTGCGTGCTGTGCCACAGCGGGTAGGGGTCGGGGTCGCCCGGATTCTCCCAGCCGATGAGGACGGCTTCAAAGCGGCGCGGCACCAGGTAATCGTTGACCAGCCCCGCGAACGAAACCGGGGTGGGCACGGCGCGCACGCCCACCTGCGCCCAATCCTGCGCAATCTGGTTGATCAGCGCCACGCGCGTGGGGTCGTCGCTGGTGTGCAGCACAAACTCCAGGTTGCGGCCATCCTTTTCGCGGATGCCGTCGTTGTTTGTGTCGACCCAGCCGGCGCCGTCGAGCAGCCCGCGCGCCGTCACCGGGTCGAACGGATAACGGCGCACGGCGTCGGAGTAGGCCCAGTTTTCGGGCAGGATGGGGCTGTGGGCGACGATGCCCTGGCCGAGCGCGATCTCCGTCACCAGCCGCTCGCGGTCGATGGCGTAGAGCAGCGCCTGGCGCACGGCCTGGTCCTGGAAGAAGGGCGTGTTTGGGTTGTTGAGGTTGAGCGTGACGTTGAGGTAGCTGGGCAGCGCGCTCGAGAAGACGGTCATCTCGTCGTTGGCTTGCGCTTCGGCAATCGCCTCGGGCGGGATGCGGCTGACGCCTTCGAGGTCGCCGGCGGCAAAGGCCGGGAAGACGCTGGGATGGTCGGGGTAGTAGCGCAGTTCGAGCGAATCGATCCAGGGGGTGCGGCCGCCGTAGAAGGGGTTGGGCACGAGCTTGATATGCTCGGCGCTCATCTCGGCCACCTTCATGGGGCCGCTGCCCACGGGGTTGGTGCTCATCTGGTTGACCACATCCACGGCCGGCATGCTCTCGTAGATGTGCTTGGGCAGCAGGCCGATCGCCGTGTACTCGAGGAAGGGGCTGAAGACCTCGCTGAGCGTGAAGCGCACGGTGCGATCGTCCACACGTGTGACGGTGATCGCCTGCCAGAGGCTTGAGAGCGCAGGCAGGCTGTAGACGCTGGGGTCCTGCAGGATGCTGACGGTGTAGATGACGTCGTCGACGGTGATCGGCACGCCATCATCCCAGAACTGCCCCTCGCGCAGGCGGAACTCATAGGTCAGCCCGTCGGCCGAGTAGCTCCAGGTCTCTGCCAGGTCGGGCACGATGCGACCGTCGGTGTCGACGCGTGTCAGGCCGCGGAAGAGCAGGGCGCAGAGGTCGGCGTCGATTTCGGTGACGTCGCAGCGCAGGGGGTTGATGTACTTGGGGCTGCCGGCCACGCCCTCGCGGAACTCGCCGCCCTGCGCTGGCACCATCACCGTCTCGACGTTGATGGCCGAGTAGCCGATGAGCGTGGTGAGGATGAGGATGCCGGCGAGCGCGAGCAGCACCTGCCAGCGCAGGTGGCGGCCCACCGATTCGGCGGGGGCAAGGGGCGCGGGCAGGGCCGGCGGCTGGCCCACAAAGGGGCCGGGCGCGAGATCAGCCGCCGGCAGCGGTGCGGGCTGCGCGGGCGGCTGACTTGGTTGGCGCATAGGAGCGCCGGATGGGAGTGCTGGCGGTTGTGAAGCCACAGGTTAGCGAAGAGCCAAAGCGCCGCGCTCGGCTGGGTGCGGCGACGGAGCGCAGCTTGGCGGGAGCATTGAGCGCCCGGTGGCTGCGCGCAGGCTTATTCGAACGCGACTGTCAGCAGGGCCGTAAGCAGGAAGAGGCCGGCCAGCAGGAAGGTAACGTTGAAGAGCGTCTTTTCGATGCCGCGGCGGGTGCGGTAGATGTCGCTGCCGCCGAACATGCTGCCGAGGCTGCTGGAGGTCTGCCCCTGCACCACCACCACCACGATCAGCGCAATTGCCACAATCATGGTGGCAAGCATCATAAAGGTATTGAAGCCCATGATCTATCCCTTGTCTTGTGCGTGCCCGGCTTCGTGTGTGCAGAAGGGGCGAAAAACGGCCGCCCCTCACGGGCGGGGAAATGGGGCAACAGGTCGGCGGCAGTCGCACCAGGCGCCAGGCCACGCGAAATGGTAGTATACCTGCGCCGCCCTGCGCGCGGCAAACCGCGCCGGGTGACACAACATCAACAGCAACAGAAGTACACGGAAAAGACGGAAAAAACGGAAAAAACGGAAAAAACGGAAACAGCGGGAACAGCAACGGCAGACAAGTCGGGATCATTGCGCAACCATTCCTGCCCGCAGTTGCTTTTCCCGTTGTTTCCACTGTTTCCGTTTTTTCCGTGTACTTTCTGGGTTGTGTTTACGGCAGTTGGTAGATGTAGACGGTGGGGTTGCCGCGCATGTCGCGCCGCACGCGATAGGCGCCGCCGGGATAGCGGCCGGCCAGCTGCTGCAGCGCGTCCACATGCTCGGGCAGCAGGTAGATGCGCGCCTGGGCGGGCAGGGTAGCGGGCCAGCTGTTGGGGTCGCCCGCCGCCAGCGTCAGGCGCGCCGGCTGGTCACCCACGGTGCGCACGGCAAGCTGCAGCGCCGGGTGCTCCCAGGTGGGCGCATCGCCACTCGCCACCAGCAGCACCTGCGGCTGCGCGGGGTTGGCGGCGGCAGCGGGCGCCACGGCACGCGCCAGCGCGCTTGCTGCGTCGGGCTGCAGGCCGGCTACGGCGGGATAGCTCCGCCACGCCACCAGCGCAGCCACCAGCAGCAGGCCGCTTGCCAGCAGTGTGGCCGATCCGTGCATCCAGCCGCCGATCGCGCGCGTGAGCGTGGCGCGCGTGCGGTCCAGAGCGAAGGCAATCGCCAGCGCCGCGGCGGGCAACGCGCCCAGCAGCAGCAGCGGGCGCGCTTCACTCTCACCGAGCGGGGCGGCGGCGATCAGCGCCAGCAGCAGCCAGCCGGCGCCCGTCCAGCCCACCATCTGGTCGACCTGGAAGAGCAGCCCTGCGAAACCCAGCAGCAGCAGCGGCGCCAGCACCAGTCCATAGCTGGCAAAGGTCAGGCCTTGGGCGGGCAGGGTGTCAAGCGGGATACCAAGCCACTCGGCGGCGGTGCGCAGGCCGCCGAGGGTAGGGCCGAAGCCATGGAAGCCGCCCAGCCAACCGGCCAGGTCGCTGCCGGCGCCGCACGCATAGAGGCAGACGGCGGGCGCAGCGGCGGCGGCAAAGCTTGCGGCCCAGAGCAGCAGCCCCTTCCAGCCCACGCCGCCCAGTTCGGTGCGCAGCCAGCGCCGGCGCAGCAGGGCCAGCCCCAGCCATACAAGGCCGGCCACGGCGGCAAAGAGCAGCCCGCTGCCGTGGACAATGATCGCCAGCCCCAGCAGCAGCCCGCTCAGCACCAGCCAGCCAAAACGGCCGCGGCGCGCGCCACGCAGCAGCGCCCACAGCCCCAGCACACCCCACACCACCGGTTCGAGCGCAAGCGGCAGGCGGGCGTAGTGGATGATGGGCAGCGCCGCCGCCAGCGCCAGCGCCGCCCAGAGCGCCGGCACGCGCCCGTCGTCGTCCATCAGCTCGCCGTCGCCGTCGTGCAGGCGTGTGCGGCGGAAGAGCTCGCAGCCGAAGAGCCAAACGGCGGCCACCAGCACCAGCCCGGCGATCAACCCGCTCCAGGCCAGGCCGCCCAGCGGTGTGCTCGAGAAGCCAAGGGTAAGTGCCGTCAGCAGCGTGGCCAGGTAGGGCAGCCCGGCGCGACCCAGCGCTAGCGGCCCGTCGCGCAACAGCTGCGCGTTCTGCTCGGCCTGCAGGCCAACAAGGGCGCTCGGTGTGGGCAGCGCGGCGGGCACGCGCCCATTCTGCCAAATGAAGAGGAAGGCGGCGATGGCCAGCACGCCCAGCAGCCACGGCCACGACCGTTCAGGCGCGCCGCCGTCGTCGCCCACCACGCGCCGCAGTCGGCCTCGTTCGGCCAGACGCGCGCCAAGCAGCGCGAGCGCCAGCGCGCCCAGCCACAGCCCTGTGCGCAGCCAGCCGTTGAGCATGTCGCCGCCCGACGCAACGCCCTGCGCCGGTGTGGTGGAGGCGACGACCAGCGCCAGGATCAGCACGCCCGCAATCGTGAGCAAGTAGGGCAGCGGCACGGCGCGGCGCGCGCCGGCCGGCCCGCTCTGCACCTCGAGCCGACGGCTGCTGATGCCAATCCAGGTGGGAATGGCGAGGCCAAAGAGCAGGCTGGCCAGCAGCGCCAGCCAGACGCCCAGCGTGCGCAGGTCGGCCGGCAGCCACTGCAGCGAATAGGCCAGGCTGGGCATGCGCCGCATCAGCCAGTCGGGATAGAAGCCGTCGAGGGAGAGCGAGCCGAGCAGAGCGACTGCGGCCCAGGCCAGCGCCAGCGACAGTGTGAGCAGAACGGTGCGGGCAAGGCGCATGGCGACCTGCAAGGCGATAGGTGAAGGTGCGAGCTGCGAGGGAGCGGCGGCCGGTTGCGGTGCGCCGGGACACAAGAAAACCCGGGCGGCGAGTGTCCGCCGGCACCGGGTTCTTGCACAGGGCGCCGAAAGCGACGCGCGCGGGTTACTTCAGTGGGTCAACGGTGGCGACGGGCGGCGCCACCTGCACGGTCTCTTGGGCGGGGGCGGCCGGGGCGGTCGTCGCCACCGAAACGGTGGTCACCGTAGGCGCCGGCGAACCAGCAGTGGCGGGCGCGGCCGGGATCGTGGTCGCCGCGCTGTGCAGGTTGGCAGCCGTGGCCTCGACGTCGGCCGACTCTCTGCGGAACTCCTTGATGCCCTTGCCGACGGCGCCGAAGACCTGCGGCAGCTTGCCCACGCCGAAGAGCATGGCCACAATTACCAGAATGATCAGCAGTTCAGGAACGCCAAAATTTGGCATGGCTCTCTCCTTCAGAAGGCCGGCGCTGATCCCCGCTCCACTGCGGAGAGGCTCGGCCCAAACGTTTGCTCATACGGGCGCAGTCGACAACCAGCCGTCCACGCCTGCAATCAGCCGCGCGGCGATGGGTGCGTCGCCCTCGAGCCTGATTATAGCAGACAACCCGCGCCAGGCAAAGAGCCGGGCCGAAGGGCGCCATGCGCGAATCCAGGCCCGCAGCAACAAAGTTCGGCAAGTTGTCCCACGTCCCCGGAACCCGCGCTCCATGCGCGAATCCAGGCCGCCGCGGTGCAGCGCCCGAGAGCCGCTTATGCCAACGGCTGCAGCGGCGCTGCGAGCAGCCGCTGCGCCAGACGCACCGCGCCCAGCACCGGCTCGGTGACGGGTGTGACCGGCGCCAGCCGCAGGCCGCGCGCCGCCGCACTCTGCTCCAGCGCCTGCGCAACCAGCCGGCTGCGCGTGACCACGCTGCCGGCCAGCGCGCAGGGCGCCGCCGCACCGTTCGCGTTCAGCCCAAGCTTCTCCACCACGGCGGCGATGCTCTGCGCCAGCGCGTCGCCCGCGTCGCGCAGAATCGCCTGCGCCACGGCGTCGCCCGCCTCGGCTGCGCGGTTTACCACCACCGCCAGCGAGGCAATCGTTGCGGGCGACGCCTCCTGCAGGTAGACGGCGTCGAGCAGGGCATCGGGGGCGCGCAGCCCCCACTGCTGCAGCAGCGCCTGGGTGAGCGACGTCGCCGGCCCGCGCCCATCAAACGCACGCAGCACGGCGCGCATGGCTGCCAGCGCAATCGCAAAGCCGCTGCCGTCGTCGCCCAGCAGATAGCCCCAGCCATCGGCACGTGCCATGCGGCCGGCGGCGTTGCGCCCCACCACAATTGCGCCCGTACCGCAGATCAACGCCACCCCCACGCCTGCCGGGGTGCCGGCGGCCAGCGCCAGTTCGGCGTCGTTCACAACGCAAGAACGGCTGCCGCCGAACTCGCGCGCCAGCCACTCCACAAAGCGGCGCTGGTCGTCGGCGGTGTCGACGCCCGAAAGGCCAAGGCAGATCGCGGCGGGCGCGCACGGGGCCACGCCGCCATCGGCGAAGGCGGCGGCGATGCCGGCCAGGATGGCTTCGGTGGCGGCGTGCAGCCCAACCTTCTGATAGTTCGAGGAGGGCGCGGCGCCGCGGCCCAGCACGGCGCCATCGGCGGTGGCGAGCAGCACGGCGGTCTTGGTGCCGCCGCCGTCGACGCCAATCAGGTAGAGAGGATCAGTCATGGGCGAAGGGGAGCGGATGGCCGGCACTCAGCCGGCGTGCGGCCAGGCAACGCGCCCGGCGATGATCGTGGCCTGGACGTGGAGCGAAGGGGTGAGCAGCACCAGGTCGGCGTCGGCGCCGGGAGCGATGCGCCCCTTGTTAGGCAGCTTCAGCAGCTCGGCGGGGGTGCGCGAGGCCATGGTCAGCGCCTCGGCAAGCGTGCAGCCGCTCTGCTCGATCAGGTGGCGCACGGCGCCGTCCATGGTCAGGATGCTGCCGGCCAGGGTGCCGCTGGGCAGGTGCGCCGAATGGGCGTCGACGTTCACCTCGTAGCCGCCCAGGTTGTAGGTGCCCGGCGGCATGCCCATGGCCGCCATGGCATCGGTGACGAGCGTGATGCCCGCCGCGCCCTTGAGCCGGTAGATCAGCTGCACGACGGCCGGGTGCAGGTGTACGCTGTCGGCGATGATGCCCACCGGCAGCTCTGAGAGCAGCAGGGCGGCGGCCACGCCCGGCTCGCGCTGGCGCAGCTCGTGCATGGCGTTGAAGAGGTGCGTGCCCCAGTTGATGCCCGCCTCGATCGCGCGCTGGGCCTGGGCGAAGGTGGCGTTTGAGTGGCCCGCGCTGACGATGACGCCGCGCGCGCGCAGGGCGCCGATCGCCTCGGGGGCGTGCTCCAGCTCGGGGGCAAGGGTGACGATGCGCACCAGCGGGCTCGCGGCGTAGCGGGTGAGGATCTCGTCGACATCGATGGGGCGCAGGAAGGCGGGGTTATGGGCGCCGGCGCGCTGCGGGCTGAAATAGACGCCCTCGAGGTGGACGCCCAGCACCTGCGCCGCCGGCCCGCCGCTGGTGAGCGCCTCGGCGACGACGGCGGCCGTCTGCAGCCAGCCGGCGTACTCCTCGATCGGCGAGGTGATGCAGGTGGGCAGGAAGCCGGTGACGCCCGTCTGCGGCAGCCGCTCGGCAACGTGGGCGATGGCGTCGGGGGCGATGGTGAAGTCGCAGCCCCAGCCGCCGTTCAGCTGCAGGTCGATAAAGCCGGGGGCGATCACGCCTGCGGGGTCGGCCACCAGGTCGGCGGCGGCCATGTCGGCGGGCGTAGCCTGTGTATCGACGGTGGCGATGCGCCCGTCGCGCAGCGTGAGCAGCGCTGGGGCGATCGTGCTGTCGGCCAGCAAGGTGGGGCCAGAAAGTGTCTTCGGGTCGGTGAAGGCGGTTGGCGTCGTCATGGGCAGGGGTGCAGGGTGGGAGGATCGGCGGCAGCGGCGGCCCTGGCGCGTGCAAAGAGCTGCGGCCAGGGGGTGCGCGGCTGTGTGACAAAGTGCCTCAGCTTGGCTATTATACCCTGCAGGCTTGCAGCGGGCTCTTGTGCATTCGCTTGCCCTGCAGCCTGCGGCCCCCTGCGGCACGAGACGTCCGTGCCACCCCTTGTTTCAAACCCCTTGTTTCAATGAGGAGACAGAGATGACAACCAACCAGCCCGACACCCCGCACATGAAGGCCATGATGCGCCAGATGCTCTCGGAGCGGAACGTAGAGACCATCGCGCGCCTGATCAACGAGCCGGAAGCCAAGGCGCGCACCGCGATCTCCACCGTGTTGCCCACGCTGATCGCCGCACTGGGGCAAGCGGCCGCGAGCTCTGACGGCGCCGAGCGGCTGGCTGCCGCTCTCGATCGCGACCACGACGGCTCGCTGCTCAACGAACTGGATTCGTATGTGGTCTCGGGCGGCGATGTGGTGCAGGGGCGCAAGATTCTGAAGCATGTGCTGGGCGACCGCCAGGCGGGCATCGAGCAGAAGCTGGCCAACGCCTCGAAGCTCGACGTGGCCGACATGAGCAAGGTGATGGCGGGCATGGCCCCCGTGGTGATGGCTGCGCTGGGCGCCGACGCACGCGAGAGCGCGGTTGGCTCGCGCGGCCTGGCCGACCTGCTGTTGGGCAACAACAGCCCGATCTCGGCGTTGCTTGGCGGCGGGTCGCAGGGCGGCGTGCAGGGTGGCGGCGGCATGGCCGGCGCGCTGGGCGGCGCGCTCGGGTCGGCGCTGCTGGGCAGCCTGCTCGGCGGCGGCAGCAGCAGCGGCAGTTCGTCGCAGGGCGGCAGCAGCGACCTGATGGGCAGCTTGCTGGGCAGCGTGCTCGGCGGCGGCTCCAGCGGGGCGAGCAGCCAGTCGGCCGGCAGCAGCGACATGATGGGCGCGCTGCTCGGCGGCCTGATGGGCGGAGGCAGCAGCGCCGGCAGCTCGTCGCAGGGCAGCAGCGACATGCTGGGCAGCCTGCTCGGCGGGCTGATGGGCGGCGGCGGCAGTGGCAGCTCCTCGGCGCAGGCCGGCAGCAGCGACATGCTCGGCAGCCTGCTCGGCGGCTTGATGGGCGGCGGCGCCGGCAGCAGCGGCGCAAGCATGGGCGGCCAGTCCGGCTCCACCAGCTCGGTTTCGGGCGGCACGCCCACGGTGAACACGGGCGGCGGCCTTTCGGACATGATCGCCGGCATGAACACGAGCCAGAGCGCGTCCGCGCCCAAGCCTTCAGCCTCCAAACCCAAGCCCTCCAGCGCCAAGCCCAAGCCGGCGGCGCAGAGTGGCCAGGCCGACGGCAGCGCCATGCTCGGCTCGCTGCTCTCCAGCCTGCTCACCGGCAAACAGTAGGCCATTGCGCGGCGCCGCGCTGAAAGCAGTCTTCAGCGCGGCGCCGCGGTTCCACCGTTGCATTCCATTTTCTGCACTCCATTTTCCCCCGCAACCGTCCTCATCCTGCAACCGCAGCAAATCCAGAGCGGAGCCCCCATGGATCGCCAGCAGATCCTCGAAAAGCAGCGCAAATACCTGTGGCCGAATCACATTCTCTACTACACCGAGCCGCTGCCGCTTGAGCGCGGCGAGGGGCTCTACGTTTGGGACGTGGACGGCAACCGCTACCTCGACTTCTTCGGCGGCATCCTCACCACCAGCGTCGGGCACAACCACCCGCGCATCGTCGACGCCGTCAGCAAGCAGGCGGCGCGCCTGATCCACTCCTCCACGCTCTATCCGAACGAAAACCACGTTGCCCTGGCCGAGAAGATGGCCGAGATTACGCCGGGCGACCTGCAGACCTCCTTCTTCACCAATTCGGGCTCCGAAGCAAACGAAACCGCCATTGTGCTGGCGCAGACCTATACCGACAACCGCGAGATCGTGGCGCTGCGCCACGCCTACAGCGGCCGCACCTCGCTGACGATGAGCGTGACGGCGCATTCGAACTGGAAGCTGGGCAAGAGCTTCAGCCCCGATATCAAGCATGCCGTCAACGCCTACTGCTACCGCTGCCCGCTCAAGCTCAGCTACCCCTCGTGCGGTGTTGCCTGCGCCCACGACGTGGAGGATGTGATCCGCACGACGACTTCGGGCAAGATCGCCGCGTTTATGGCCGAGCCGATCCAGGGCGTGGGTGGCTTCATCACGCCGCCGCCCGAATACTTCGGCATCGTCACCGAGATCGCGCGCCGCTACGGCGGCCTCTTCATCTGCGACGAGGTGCAGACGGGCTTTGGGCGCACGGGCGAGCATTGGTTCGGCATCTCGCACTGGGATGTGACGCCCGACATCATGACCATGGCCAAGGGCATTGCCAACGGGCTGCCCATGGGCAACACGATTGCGCGCGGCGAGATCGCAGAGGCGATGGTGGGCAAGGGGCTGACGCTGAGCACCTTCGGCGGCAACCCGGTTTCGACGGCGGCGTCGCTGGCGACGATCGAGACGCTGGAGGCCGAGGCGCCACCCAGCCACTGCGCCGACGTGGGCGGTTACCTGCGCACGGGGCTGGAGCGGCTCTGGGAGCGCTATCCGCTGATTGGCGACGTGCGCGGCAAGGGGCTGATGCAGGGCGTGGAGTTTGTGCTGGACCCGCGCACGAAGGAGCCGGCGCCCAAGGCGGTGAACCAGCTCTTTGAGGAGACGCGCGCGCGCGGCATGCTGATCGGCAAGGGCGGGCTCTACGGCAATGTGATTCGCCTCGCGCCGCCGATGACCGCTGGCCGCGAGCAGATCGACGAGGCGCTCGCGATCCTGGACCACGCCCTGGCAGCAGTGCACGAGGCGCTCGGCGTCAATTGATGCGGGTGTTGATTCTGGGGGCGGGCGGCCACGGGCAAGTGGTTGCCAACATTCTGCTTGCCATGCAGCAGGCCGGCCGGCCGCTGACGCCCATCGGCTACCTGGATGACAACCAGGCAATATGGGGCGCTGAGCGGTTGGGGCTGCCCGTGCTTGGCCCGCTGGCGGCGCTCGACGAGGTGGCGCACGACGGTGTGCTGATCGGCATCGGCGACAACCAGCGGCGCAAGGCGCTCTACGCGGCGATGGTGGTGCGCGGCGAGGAGCTGCCGGCTGCGATCCATCCCTCGTGCGTGGTCAACTTTGGGGCCGGCGTGGGGCCGGGCAGCGTGCTCGCACCCTTTAGCCTGGTGGGGACGGCGGTGCAGCTGGGCGCAAACACGGCGCTCAACGGCATGGTGCTGCTGGGTCACCACACGGTGGTTGGCGACCACGCGCTCTTTGGCCCCATGGCCAACATCGGCGGCGAGGTGGAGATCGGCGAGGGCGCGCTGGTTGGCCAGGGTGCGATCGTGATGTCGCGCCGCAGCGTGAGCGCGTGGGCAACGGTGGGCGCAGCCTCGCTGGTCACGCGCAGCGTCGAGGCGGGCGCGACCGTACTGGGGCAGCCGGCGCGCGTGGTTGCGCCCGCTGGCACCTCTGCGCCGGCCTGACGCGGGATTTGCGGTGGAATCAGGGAGTTCAGCGCGGCGGCGCGCCCGCTGCTGCGGCCTCGGTTGCGAGGGCGGCGTGGCGCGCCGCCGCAGCCATCGCCACGACGCGCGCCGTCGGCTCGGCGAGGGCAAAGGGGGAAAGGGCGTCGGCGTCGGTCGCCGCCCAGGCCACGGCGGCGGCGTCGTCGCCAGGGGCGGCGGCCCCGGCCAGCGCCATCGCCCAGTAGTCCAGCACCACGTAGTGATACTCGACGCGCCCTTCGGCGTCGCGGTAGATTGGCTCGAAGGCAGTCAGTAGCTCGCGCACGGCAATCTCCAGCCCCGTCTCCTCGCGCACCTCGCGCCGCACGGCGTCCAGCAGCGCTTCGCCCACATCGATCAGGCCGCCGGGCAACCCCCAACTGCCCTTGCGCGGCTCCTTGCCGCGCTGCACCAGCAGCACCCGCCCGCTTTCGTCAAAGACCACCGCCGCCACGCCCACCAGCGGCGCAGCGGGATAGCGGCGCTCGACGCGCACGGGATAGGTCGCGCCTGCAGGCTGGGCCGCGTCCGGCACGGGCTGGCTCATGGTTGGTGGGGTCCCCTATCGTGAAACCGCAATCGGATCTGCAGGTACACTTCCTTGCGCCTTTTCCTTGCGTCCCCTGGCGCCCCTGCGTTGATCAGTTGCAGTGGGCAGTGCGGTTTGACTTCAGCTCCAGGCGTGAATGTGGGCGGGCAGCTCGTCGAGCGAGCGAATCGTGGCGTCGGGCTGGATTTGGCCGGCGAGCGCCTCGTTGTCGTGCAGCACCTGCGCGCTGCTGAAGGCGCCGCCGGGGTCGCTGATGAGCACGCTGAGGCAGCCGGTCTCGATCGCGCCCGCAACGTCATGCTTCAGGCTGTCGCCCACCACCACCACCTCGTAGGGCAACAGCCCCCAGTGGTCGAGCGCAATCTGAAAGTAGCGCGGGTCGGGCTTGCGGTACTCGATGGCGGCGCTGGTCAGCGTCAGGTCGAACCAGGGGCGCAGGCCCAGCTTGTCGACCACGCGCTGGAAGACGCGGTCGGCGTTGAAGTGGGTCATCAGCCCCAGGCGGTACCCCTGCGTGCGCAGCTGGGCAAAGACGCGCCGGGCCTCGGGGCGCAGTTGCCAGGCCTCGGCTTCGGGTGCGTAGAAGAGGTCGACGGCGGCGCGCAGCACATCGGGATTCATGCGCGAGGTGGGGTAGCCGAAGAACTGGAGCAGGAAGGTCATGGCGTCGTCGGCCAGGTGCTCCTCGTTCTCCTCCTCGGACTTCTCCTCGGCAAAGCGGCGCGCCTCCACCAGGTGTGCGGCGACCTCGTCGGGCAGCTCCATGCCTTGCGCGCGCATGTAGGCGAGGGCGTCGTCGGCGCCGCGCGCCAGCAGCGCATCCTGCGCGGTGGCCAGGGCGGCGATCGTCTGGTCAAAGTCGAAGAGGATCGCCTGCACCAGGCGCGGGCGGCGCAGGGCTGGTGCGCTGCCTTCGGCGAAGAAGTTGTCGGCCAGCCGCTCCAGCTCTTCGGCGGCCAGGGCCGCGGCCTCCATCTCCTCCACAAGCTCGGCGGCGCGGAAGCTCTCCACCTGCTTGGGCGGCGGGCCAAAGATCGCGTACTGCTCCTCCGAGGTAAGGGCGCGCCCCTGCGCGCGCACGCGGGCAAGGAACGCCTCCTTCTCCTCGGGCGTCAGCGGCTCCTGGCCGGGTGCAAGCCGGGACTCGAAATTCGGTTCTGGGGCTTCGGGCTCTGCTGCCATCTCTGCCTGCCGGCGGTGAGCGCGGGAGGACCCTGCGCCGCCGCATTATACACGGCGCGCTACAGCTGGAACGCGAGTATCGGCGCAGGCGTCAGGCTGTGCGCAGGGTGCTCAGGCGGAGCGGTTGGGGTCGCGGCGCACGGCCAGCGGGTCGGCGTGGGCGAGCAGCCCCACCGTGCCGTAGATGGCGAAGAGGATGCCGCCAAGCAGCAGCGTGACGGCGATCGGCTTGATCTGCTGCGCCGGGTTGGCCAGCCCGTTGAGCAGCGCGCCCAGCGTGCCAACCGGGTTGGTCAGCACATCCCAACTGTTCCAGCGCTCGAAGCGGCCCAGATAGATGCCAAAGGCGGCCAGCCCAATCGCCGCCGCCGAAGCCACCCAGCCCGCCGCTGCGCCCATCCAGCGCTGGAAGAGCGCCTGCACCAGCCGCAGCGAGAGGTAGCCGAGGATCAGCCCGTTCCAGGCGTAGGAGAGCAGCAGCAGCAGATCGAACCAGAGCGGCACCGGCGCGTAGTGGTTCAGGTGGATCAGGTCGGTGAGCAGGTAGGGCGCGTTGGGGAAGAAGAGCAGCCAGAAGGCGAGCAGGGGCAACACGCGCAGGCGCGGCCGGTTCTGGTTGCCCTGCAGCAACCACGCGGCCAGCGCCAGCCCCAGTGGGATCCAGGCCAGGAAGAGGTTCCAGTTGAGGAAGCGGAAGTAGACGGTGCCGCTGTAGAGGATGCGCGCCTGCAGCAGCCCCCAGCTCAGCACGCTGGAGAAGAGCAGGGCAGCGGCGAGCAGCAGCGTCTCGCGCCGCAGCAGGATTTGCAGCGGGCCTGGCTCCGGCTCGAGCGGCTGGATCGCGGCGGGGGTAAGGCGGTAGGGATTGGCTTGGTCGGTTGGCTCGCGCATGGCTGCATGCTACCACGCGCGCAGGGGGCGCTTTCCGGTCTGGACTGTCCCACGAATCCGACGATTGGGCGGCGGGGCGCAACTCAGGGCGGGGGCAGCGGCGCGGCGTCGAGCGATTCGTCGCGGTGGGGCGGCTTGGTGAGTTCGGGGCGCACTGCGGGGCCGCGCTCGCCGGCGACCACGCGCCCGGCAATCACCTGCGCGTCGTGCTGGAAGACGACGATCGTCTCGCGCGCCTGCAACTCCTCGCGCAGCGCGCGCTTGGTCTCGATGCTGGTCATGGGGTCGATGTCAAAGGCGGGCACCCAGGGCAGCCGCTCGAGGTGGACGGCCCAGTTGGCGGCGTCGCCCAGAAAGAGCAGGCTGGCGTCGCCCTCTTCCACCCAGACGACCTGCAGGGCGTGGGTGTGGCCCGGCGCCATCTGCGTGCGGATCCCGGGGGCGACCTGCTGCGGGCCGCTCACCACCTGCAGCTTGCCGGCCGCCAGCAGGGGCTGGAAGTTGGCGGCCAGATAGGTGGCGGCGGTGCGCTCGTTGGGAAAGCAGGCGTCGGCCAGGTCGATGCGCTGGCCGATGACGCGTGCGTTGGGGAAGGTGGGCACGATGGGGCTGCGCGGGTTGCCGGCTTCGGCAAAGCGGGTGGCGCCGCCGCAGTGGTCGCCGTGGAAGTGGGTAAGGATCACCAGCGCGACATCTTCGGGCGCGACGCCCACGGCCCGCATCTGGCGCAGCAGCCGCTCGTCGCGCGCGTCGACGCCGACGCGGCTGCGGGTGCGCGCGTCCAGCTTGTCGCCGTAGCCGGTATCGACCAGCACCGGCCCCTGCGCCGACTCAATCAGCAGGGCGCGGGTGTCGGTGGGGATCAGGTTCTGCGCGTCCGGCTCGATCACGCGCTGCCACATCACGCGCGGCACCAGGCCAAAGAAGCCGCCGCCATCCGAGTAGTGGAGACCGTCGCTCAGCACGTGGCAGCGGATCGAGCCAACGGAGAGGGAGTGGATCATGGGGAATTCCATTCATGGGGAAGAGTGAGATCGAGAATCGAGAATTTAGCTACCGGACAGTTTGTGTTAGTTACCTGGCCAGAGGTCGAGCAGAGAATCAGGGCAGAGAGTCACGCGCAGCTCTCGGTTATTGACCAGTAGCCGCTTGAGAAAGCGCC
>WBZP01000487.1_pt1 | contig 53353 bp, 54 predicted proteins | sample 5204301 | NCBI WGS metagenome assembly WBZP01 (sample SAMN12412401, study PRJNA552823) | activated sludge metagenome | isolation source: activated sludge from nitrification reactor of wastewater treatment plant... | place: USA: Pennsylvania | collected 2017
GACCGTGAAACGAAACCGCGCCGATGATATTGCACTTCCGTGTGAGAAAGTAGGTCATCGCCAGGCTCCCCCACAACAAAAACCCCCACCAAAATCCGGCGGGGGTTTTTTTGTTTGACGATGACTCCAGCCCGGTACTTCGCTGGACTACGCCGAAGCTCGATACAGCAGGTTTATCAATAACTTAGGCGCGTCCATCATATGCCGGTGCTTTCTGAAACTTGACCCGGTTTCCCCTCGCGCCGCTCCTATGTGGCTCTTGGAACCGGGTCGTTCCAAGGAGTCATCATGGCAAAGATCAAGCTCACCAAGACCGCCGTAGAGGCGGCGCAACCCCAGGCCAAGGACGTCGAACTGCGGGATACCGTAGTGCCCGGCTTCCTGTGCAAGATTACCCCAGCGGGCCGCAAGGTGTTCATGCTCCAGTACCGCACGAACGCCGGTCAGCCCCGCAAGCCCTCGCTGGGGCTGTACGGGGAACTGACCGTGGAGCAGGCGCGCGTCATGGCGCAGGACTGGCTGGCCGAGGTTCGCCGGGGTGGCGACCCCGGCGGCGCCAAGGCCGAGGCGCGCAAGGCGCCCACGATGGAGGCGCTGTGCAAAAAGTTCATGGAGGACTACTCCAAGAAGCGCAACAAGCCCACCACGCAGCGCGGCTACCAGGCCGTCATTGACCGCTGCATCGTTCCGGTGCTGGGGCGCAAGAAAGTGCAGGACGTGAAGCGGCCCGACATTGCCGCGTTGATGGAAAAGTTCGCCTACAAGCCGGCCGAGGCGAACAACGCCTTTGGCGTGCTGCGCAAGATGTTCAACCTGGCCGAAGTGTGGGGCTACCGCCCGGACGGCACGAACCCGTGCCGCCACGTTCCGATGTTCCCGCCCGGCGAGGAAACCCGGCTCATCGTTGACGACGAGCTGGCGCTGATCTTTCGCCAACTGGAGAAGCTGGAGGCCGAAGGGCTGGAGAACTACGTCATCCCGCTGGCGATCCGCCTGCAATTCGAGTTCGCTGGCCGCCGTTCTGAAATCTGCACGCTCGAATGGAGCTGGATCGACCTGGAAAATCGCCGCGTCGTGTGGCCCGACAGCAAGACCGGCGGCCTTTCCAAGCCCATGAGCGCGGAAGCCCATCGGCTGCTTTCGACGGCCCCGCGCCGGGAGGGTTGCCCGTATGTCCTGCCGTCTCCCAACGACCCGGCCCGGCACCTGACCTTCGGCGAGCACTATGGCGGCTGGTGCCGGGTACTCAAGGCCGCTGGCGTCCCGCATGTCGGCACGCACGGCATCCGCCACCGCTCCACGACCGACATTGCCAATTCGGGCGTACCGACCAAGGTAGGCATGAAGCTGACGGGCCACAAGACCGTGGCGATGTTCATGCACTACGTCCACACCGAGGACAAGCCGGTGCGCGATGCGGCCGAGCTGGTGGCCAGCCGACGCCAGGCCATCACTGGCGCACGGCAGGCCGAAGGAGTGGCGGCATGAACCAGCGCAAGGCATCCGTAGCGTCACCCGCAGCGCCTTCGGCGCTGCTGGGCGACATTCGGGCACTGATCGAGGCGGCGCGGCAACGCGCCGCCTCGGCGGTGAATAGCGAGTTGACGATGCTCTATTGGCGCATCGGCCAGCGCATCCACACGCAGGTCTTGGAGGGCCGGCGAGCCGACTACGGCGAGGAAGTGGTGTTGACCCTGGCGGCGCAGTTGGTCAAGGAGTACGGCGGCAGTTTCGCGGTCAAGAACCTGCGCCGCATGGTGCAGTTCGCCGCCGCCTACCCGGACGAGCGAATTGTCGTATCACTGATACGACAATTGAGCTGGACGCATTTCATCGCCCTGATCCCGCTGAAAGACCCGCTCCAGCGGGACTACTACGCGCAGATGGCGAGCGCCGAACGCTGGAGCGTGCGAACGCTGCGCGAGCGCATCGACTCGATGCTGTACGAGCGCACGGCGCTGTCGCAGAAGCCAGGGGAGATGATCGCGCAGGAGCTGGCGACGATGCGCGATGCGCAGCGCATGTCGCCCGCGCTGGTCATGCGCGACCCGTACATTCTCGACTTCCTGGGGCTGCGTGACACTTGGCAGGAAAGCGACCTCGAAGCCGCGATCATTCGTGAAATGGAGTCATTCCTGCTGGAGCTGGGCGCAGGTTTCAGCTTCGTGGCCCGGCAGAAGCGCATCCCGATTGACGACGAGGATTTCCACCTCGACCTGCTTTTCTACAACCGCAAGCTGCGGCGGCTGGTGGCGGTGGAGTTGAAGGTCGGCGAGTTCAAGGCGGCCTACAAGGGCCAGATGGAGCTTTACCTTCGCTGGCTCGACAAGCACGAACGGGAGCCGGAGGAAGCCTCGCCGCTGGGCATCATCCTTTGCACCGGCAAGAAGCGCGAGCAGATCGAGTTGCTGGAGCTGGACAAGTCGGGCATCCACGTCGCCGAGTACCTGACCGCCTTGCCGCCAAGGGGTGTGCTGGTGGAGCGGTTGCAACAGGCAACGCAGCGGGCACAGTTGCAGATCGAGCAGCGCAAGACCGATAGCGGGTAGTCCTGTTCCCAGCAGTCGGGCGTCCCGGCGTTCCGCCGTCGCGCTGTCGTGCTGCGCATCGAGCCTCGCTGCGCGAGTCTCGCCCCATGCGGGCTTCCATCACTGACGCCTCCGGCCCTGGCGGGCCTGCGCGCTCCGCTTGCCCCAACAGCCGAGGGTGTGCAGTGGGCGGGGTGTAGGCGGTCTTGCTGTTCCCTTCACCGTATCACGGCGTTCTCGCCGTCAAGGGCGGCGCGCGCCATGCGCGCTTGCGTCCTGGCGGCCGTCTGCGACCCCTGACTGCTTGCGCTGCGCCGTGCTGGCGACGGTTCCGGGCAATTCCGCCCGAGCAACCGGAGCACGATCATGTCGCAACTGTCCTTTTCCTCGTTCGATTCCTCGCTGATGGTGCGTGACACGCAGGGCCGCTACCTGCTGGCGACTGCCGAGCAGATTCTGGACGCCGCGCGCCAGGCCATCGAGCGCAAGATGCAGCGCGGTACGTCGTTCACATCGCCGGCGGCAGTCAAGGAATACCTGTGCGCCAAGCTGGCCGGCTTCGAGCATGAAGTCTTCGCGGTGCTGTTCCTCGATACACACCATCGGTTGATCGAATACGCCGAGATGTTCCGCGGCACCATCGACGGCGCATCGGTGTATCCGCGCGAGCTGGTCAAGGAAGCGCTGCGGCACAACGCGGCGGCGGTCATCATTTCGCACAACCACCCGAGCGGCAATCCCGAGCCGTCGCAGGCCGACAAGGTACTGACGCAGCGGCTCAATGAGGCGCTGAGGCTGGTGGACGTGCGCGTGCTGGATCACGTCATCGTCGCGGGCAACAGCACGGCATCCTTCGCCGAACGCGGCCTGATTTGACCTTGGGGGCTTCGGCCCCTTTTTGCTGCGCCTGGTGGCGCAACTCCGGCCCTCGCGGGCCTGCGCGTGCTGCGCACTTGCCGAAAGCCGGGGTGCGTGGAGGTGTGAGGGAGGCGGTCTTGCTGTTCCCTTCATCGTGCCACGGCGTTCTCGCCGTCAAGGGCTGCGCGCCGATGGCGCTTGCGTCCTGGCGGCCGTCGTTGACCCCTGACTGCTTGCGCTGCGCCGTGCCCCGGAAGGGTCGGGCAATTCCGCCCGGCAACCTTTCAGGAGTTCACCATGAACAACCTACTCATCACTACCGAGCAGCGCATCGTGCTGCTGGCCAACGGCCGCGCATCGCTGGAGAACCCGGACTTCGATCCGGCTCCAGTGGTCAAGCTGTTCACGCCGGACGGCGGCGCGACTTGGCTGCTGACCGAGATTGATCCAGACGACCACGACCACGCCTTTGGTCTTTGCGACCTGGGCCTGGGGGAGCCGGAAATCGGCTGGGTCAGCTTGGACGAGCTGGCGAGCGTGCGCGGCGGGCTGGGCCTGCCGATCGAGCGCGACCTGTCTTTCCGGGCAGAGAAGCGTCTAAGCGGCTATGCGCGTGATGCGCGGCTGGCCGGGCGAATCGTCGTCTGACTTCGCCCTTGGAGCGCCGCAAGGCGCTCCTTGCGCTTTTTCGACCATCACAGGAGATCAATGCCATGAGCAGCCATCACGACTACATCATCGAAATCACCGCCCAGCATGATGCGCTCAAGCCGTTCGCGCCGGAGAACGGCCAGCCGCTGCGCTTCAAGATCGGTGACGCGGTGATCTACACCAACGAATACGGCGTGCAGTTCCGTAGCTGCATCAACGGGTTCTACCGCCCGACCGAGCCTTCGGGGCTGTATGCGCGCGGTATGCGCTACTACCTCGATTCGTCAGCGCCGTGGATGCCGGTTGCGCAATCCAGCCTGCGCCCTGACGACTCGGCCTGATGCCTTCGCGCCCCTTCCGGGGCGCTGCGCGCTGCGCTTGCCTCCAGGGGAAAGCCCTGCGGGCTATCCCCGCCGCGCGAGGCTTGGCACCCCTAAAGACCGCCGAACCGGCTGCGCCGGATCGGCCAGAAATCCGCAGCCACAGCAGAACCCGCTTCCCGATGTGTGGGGCGTAGTGCGCTTGGTGCTCATCGAACCTTGAAGGCTGGGCGTCCCCGGCCACCTGGGAGATGGCCGGTCGCGCTGTCGTGCGCGTAGCGCATCAAACCCCCTTCGGGGTTTCGCCCCTGTCGGGCTTCCATCGTTCCCTCGCTCCGCTCGGCTGACGCCTCCGGCCCGGCTTCCAGCTTCGGGCCTGCGCGCTTCGCTTGCCGTGCGGTCAGCGCAAGGGGAAGGCCGTTGCCATGTCCAGCCGTCTCCCCTGACTTCATCACCTTGTCCGCGACTGTAGCCCGCGCCCGTGTGCCGTCAAGGCGCGCAGGGCCGTGTCCTCGGCTGCGCCTGCGGGCCGCACCAACCCTGCGCTTGCCTCCTTGACGGCACACGTTCGCGCGCTCCTGACCGTCGCGGGCGATGAACTCAGGAAAGACGGTGGCAACAGGGCCAACCGGGTTCCTCTCGCCGACCGCACCAAACAGCCGAAAGGCTGGGCTCCGAATCTAGGAATCCGGTGTGCGGTGTGAACAGCAAACCCTTTTTTCTTTGTCAGGAGAAATGAAATGCAACTCGCATCCCGATTCGCTTCCCGTTCCCCCTCGCTGCGCAGCGACTACCCGCTGTCCGATGACCAGATTCACCGCGTAGCGCCGTCCATCTTCGCGGACGCGCCGCATGAAAGCCGTTCGCAGCGGTACGCCTACATCCCCACCGCTGCCGTGCTGACCGAGCTTCGCAAAGAGGGGTTTCAACCCTTCATGGTGACGCAAACCCGCGTGCGCGACGAAGGCAAGCGCGAGCACACCAAGCACATGATTCGCCTGCGCCACGCCAGCCAGATCAACGGCGCGGAGGCCAATGAAATCGTGCTGCTGAACTCGCACGATGGCACGAGCAGCTATCAGATGCTGGCCGGGATGTTCCGGTTCGTGTGCAGCAATGGCCTTGTGTGCGGCGACACCGTGGCCGATGTGCGCGTGCCCCACAAGGGCGACGTTTCCGGGCACGTCATCGAAGGCGCTTACGAAGTTTTGCGCGGCTTCGACCGGGTGAAGGATTCCCGCGATGCCATGCGCGCAATCACGCTGGACGAAGGCGAGGCCGAAGTGTTCGCCCGCGCCGCGCTGGCCCTCAAGTACGACCCCACCGACAACAAGCCCGCGCCCATCACCGAATCGCAAATCCTGATGCCGCGCCGGTTCGACGACCGCCGCCCGGACTTGTGGAGCGTGTTCAACCGCACGCAAGAAAACCTGACCAAAGGCGGATTGCATGGCCGCAGCGCCAACGGACGCCGCCAGCAAACCCGCCCGGTGCAGGGCATTGATTCCGATGTGCGCCTGAACCGCGCCCTCTGGATGCTGGCCGATGGCCTGCGCCAGTTGAAAGCCTGACCCCTTCCGATGTTTCACCCGCCGGAGGGGCGGTTTCCCCTCCATTCCCTTGTTTCACTTGATTGGAGAACCACCATGAACGCCATCACCTACACCGAAGCCCGCGCCGTCAACACCGCCGCCGCTGTCCCGCTGGAAGCCGCCGACCCGACCAAGAACCTGATTCTGGTTCCGCTGTCGCGGCTGGTGCTGCGCCCCACGGGCCGCAACGTGCGCAAGACCCCGCGCATGTCCATCCCCGAATTGGCCGCGAGCATCCAGCGCGTGGGCCTGCTGCAAAACCTGATCGTGATTGCATCCGCCGATGGCGAGCACTACGAAGTCGTGGCCGGTGGCCGCAGGCTGGCCGCGTTGAAGCTGCTGGCGAAGAAGCACCGCATCAGCAAGGAATGGGAGGTGCCTTGCCTGCTGGTGGCCGATGGCACCGCCCGCACGGCCAGCCTCACCGAGAACGTGCAGCGCGAAGCGATGCACCCGGCAGACCAGTTCGAGGCATTCGCCGCGCTGGTGGCCGAAGGCCGACCCATCGAGGACATTGCAGCGGATTTCAGCGTGTCCCCGCTGGTGGTGCAGCGCCGCTTGAATCTGGCGAACGTATCGCCCCGCCTGCTGGCCGACTACCGCGCCGAAGCCGTGAGCCTTGACCAGTTGATGGCCCTGGCCATCACCGACGACCACACCGCGCAGGAAGTCGCCTTCTACGATGCGCCAACATGGCAACGCCAGCCGTCCGCGCTGCGCGACCGCCTCACCGAAAGGGAAATCGACGCCTACCGGCATCCGCTGGTGCGCTTCGTCGGGCTGGACACCTACGAGGCCGCAGGCGGTGGCGTGCGCCGTGACCTGTTCGCCGAAGGTGACGCGGGCGTGTACCTGACCGATGCTGCGTTGCTGGACAGGCTGGCGCAAGACCGGCTGGCGGGCATCGCCGCCGAAGTGAAGGCCGAAGGCTGGGCATGGGTAGATGCCACGCCGGGCGTGACCCATGCCGACCTGCACGCCTTCCAGCGTGCGCCGAGGGAGCGGCGCGAACCGACCAAGCGCGAAGCGCAGCGCATCGAAAAGCTGCAAGCCAAGATGCAGGAACTGGCCGCAGCCGTGGATGACGCGCTGGACGTCGACGACGAGGAAAAGGCCGATGCCTTGCAGGAAGAAGGCGAAGCCGTGGGCGAGCAGTTGCAGGCGCTGGAAGATGGCTTGCAGGACTACAGCCCGACCGTGAAGGCCGCAGCCGGTGCCATCGTCACCATCGACCGCAACGGGCAGGCCGTCATCCATTGCGGCCTGCTGCGCGAGGCCGAGGCCAAGGCGCTGCGCACGCTGGAACGCCTGCGCCAAGGTTTCAGCGGCGAGGATGCCGTGAACGACGACGAAGGCGAAGACGGAGACAGCGAAGGGCAGCCCAAGACCGCCGCCATGTCCGACCGGCTGGCGCAACGGTTGAGCGCCCATCGCACCGCCGCGCTGCAAATCGAAGTGGCACGGCATCCGCAAGTGGCGCTGGCCGCGCTGGTGCATGGCATGGTGCAGACCGTTTTGCAGGAAAGCCACTACGGCCACGATCTGCCGCTGGGCGTGAGCCTGAAAGTGCAAGACCGGCTGGAAGGCATGGCCCCGGACTGGCCGGAATCGCCCGCCGCCGTGGCGCTGCGCGAACTGCAACAGGTGGCGGGCGAAGCCTTGCCCGAGGACAGCGCCGAACTGTTCGCCGCGCTGCTGGCGAAGTCGCAAGACGAACTGGTGCGGCTGCTGGCGGTATGCGTGGCCGTCACGGTGGACGTGGTGACACCCCGCACCACGCGGCAGCAGCCGGGCGAAGAACTGGCGCAGGCCGTGGGGCTGGACATGGCCGCGTGGTGGAAGCCATCCAATGAAGGTTATTTCCGGCATGTGCCGAAGGCCGCGATTCTGGAAGCCGTTGAGCAGTTCGCACCGTCGCACGTCACCCGGCTGGCGAAGTTGAAGAAGGCCGACATTGCCAGCGAAGCCGAGCGGCTGGCGGATGGAACCGGATGGATGCCCGCCATCTTCGCCACCGAAGGCACGCAGGAAGCCACGCAGGCAGAACCGCAGGCGCAGGATGACGCCCCGGAGGATGCCGAGGCACTGGCGGATGAACCCGCCGTGGCGCTGGCCGCTTGACCTGCGCCGATGGCAAGCGCCCCGGCCTTGAACCGGGGCGCTTCGCTTGAAGGAGAACGCCCCATGACCCACACCACCACCAGCCGCCTACGCATGGCGGCGATCTACGCCCCCGGCGCGGTACGCGCCCGCCGCTGGCACGGCGACGGCGACGTGCGCGGCTACCGCCCGCCCTCGGGCTGGTTAGCCCGTGCCGACCTGACCGACATTCACCCCATCACGGGCCGCGCCTTGCCGCGTGCCGTATGGTGGCTCATCGAGACGAAGAAATAACCCGAACAGCACCGCGCCCAGGCCGTTCCGTCCTGGGCGCGGTGAAATGCAAATCCGGGCGCGGCGGTGGCCGCGCCCGGTGTTCAAGGCCAACAGCCGAATCAGAACGCCGCCGCCTTCGCGCTCGCTCAGGCGGCGGCGTTGAAGGCATCGCTGTAGTGCGCGACGCCTTCCGGCACTGGCCCGTGCAGAGCCAGCGCCATGAAGTAGCCGGGCGGTACGCCCGGCAGTTGCAGACCCGCATGGGCCTCAAAACCAAAGCGCGCGTAATACGCGGGATCTCCCAGCAGCACGCAGCCTGCGGCCTGCATGGCTCGCAGTTCGGACAGCGCCTGTTCCATCAGGCGCGAACCGATGCCGTTTCCCTGCCTTGGCGGCAGGACGGAGATTGGCCCCAGGCCGTACCAGCCTTGGGCCTCTCGCCCGTGGTCATCGGTGATCGTCACCGGCGACAGCGCGACGTGGCCGACGACCTGGCCATGTTCTTCGGCCACGATGGAAAGCGTCAGTTCGCCGGCGGCTCGCAAGGCCCGCACGATGAATTGCTCGGTGTGGCTGGTATGTGGTGCATCGGCGAAGGCGGCCACCGTGACTGCCTCGATGGCGGCAACGTCGTCCGGGGTTTCGTGTCGGAGCTGGAGGGTCATGGACTGGTCTTGGTTTTCTTCCTGAGAGCATAGAACGGCCTGGGCGTGTCGGCGCGATGCGCCGCCGGGCTTTGCGGGCTTCGCCCCGTGCCGACTTCGCTGTCACGGCCATTCGGCTTCAATCCCTCACGTCTTCGCGCCTGCGGCGCTGCGCGCTGCGCTTGCCTCCAGGGGAAAGCCCTGCGGGCTATCCCCGCCGCGCGATGCTTGGCACCCCTTGATACCGCCGAACCGGCCTACGCCGGATCGGCCCGGCCAGCGCCCCACCGCGATGGGCGCGGCACTGGCGAACACGCTGGCGCTTGCTGCGGCAGGTTGTGCAAATGCAGGCCGTCCTCAACGCTGGCGGTTCGTACCCATCACGTCACGAAGGACGGTTCACGCCAGTTCACGGTATGCCTTTCCGGCATCGCTATGGAGCTTCCACGCCACGCCTCAAGACCGGCACCGCAAGGTGCGGCAGGGGCGTTCTCGCGTGTCGTCGGGGGGTTGACCTGGCCCGCGTCAGCGGGCGAGCCGGTGCAGCCTTCATGCGGGGATGCCGAGCCGGCCCCATCTCCTTTCGGAGCGGTTCGGCCCAAGGCGTCCTTGTCTCGTTGTGAATCCTGGCGGTGGCGCGGCTGCGCCTCGGGCTTCATGGCTGCAACCGTCCTTCGAAAACAATTTCCCCGCCGCTGCGCGGCTTCCTCGCGCAGCAAATTCTTTTCGCCTCCCGGCTCTCCACTGCGTTTCGACCGCAAGCGGTGCAGCCAGCCCGTCCCCCGCCGGCCGGATCACAACAAGGACGCGATGGGCGCGAACCTTGTTCAACCGAAAGGAAAACATCATGGCCAACATCGGCACCTTCACCGCAGAAAAAGACGGCTTCACCGGCACGCTTCGCACCCTGACGCTCAACGTCAAGGCCAAGCTGGTTCCCAACGACAAGGGGGACAACGAGAAAGCCCCTGACTTCCGCTTGCAGGCGGCCAGCCACGACATCGGCGCGGCGTGGAAGAAGACCAGCGAGGCCGGGCGGGAGTACATCTCCGTGACCCTCGACGATCCATCGTTCCCAGCCACGGTCTATGCCCGCCTGATCGAAAGCGAGGACGGCACGCACGACCTGATCTGGTCGCGCAGCAAGCCCCAGGCGGCGTGACCGCCGCCCGCAGCGCCCCGCCACACGGCGGGGCGCTGCGCTGTTTCTTCGCCCCAAACCTGGCAGCGGCAAGCAGCAATCCATAGCAGGTTGCGTTTCCATACGCGGAAGCTGCGTTGGTGCCGTCGGTCAGGGCATGGCGTGTCGGCGCGATGCGCCGCCGGGCTTTCGGGCTGCGCCCCGTGCCGTCGTTGTCGTCACGGCCATTCGGCTTCAATCCCTCACGCCTTCGCGCCTGCGGCGCTGCGCGCTTTGCTTGCCTCCAGGGGAAAGCCCTGCGGGCTATCCCCGCCGCGCTGCGCTTGGCACCCCTTGAGCGCCGCCGAACCGGCCTGCGCCGGATCGGCCGGGCCGGCGCCTACGGCTGGGCCGCTGCTGCTGCGAGCTGGCTTTCAGCCTCGCTCATCAGCACCGCCGTGCTGCATTCGAGCGCGCTGGCGATCTTGAAGATAAGCGCCAGCGTGGGCATGTGTTCGCCGCGCTCGACCTTGCCCATGTGCGAACGCTCGATGCCGGCCAGGTGTGCCAGCGATTCCTGCGCGATCCCTCGTTCCGTCCGTAGCGCGCGCACCGCCGCGCCGAAGGCTTGCGCCAGTTCGGCATCGAAGGTGGTGGCACCGGCCGGGCGGCCAGGTTGGACGGAGCGCTTCTGCATGGACAGAAGCGTCAAATCGCAGGACAATTAAAACCACGTTATCTTTAACTCATTGCCAAAAAATCGCTGTTCCGTGCTTTTACGGAAATCCGCATTTACGGATTTCCACAGAACCGGGGAATCGCATCCGTGTCTTTCCGGCTTCCTGCAATTGCGCTTCCGCGCTTGCGTTCTTCTACGGATGCGATGGCTTGTGCATCCGTGCTTCCACACGCATGCACGGTTCCGTGGGGGTTCTGCCCATGACCTTGCCGCTTGTCACCGCTGATGAACGCGCCCGGCTGCTGGCCCACGGCGCGGCGCTCGCCGCTGGTCAGCGCCTCGACCCGCTGCCGGTGGTGCGCCTGTTCACCCCTGACGCGCATGTGACCTGGCTGCTGGTGTCGCTCGACCCCGCCGATGGCGATACGGCCTATGGCCTGATCGACCTCGGCATCGGCATGCCCTCGCTGGGGACGGTCAGGCTGTCCGACCTGGCCGGCATCGTCGGGCCGCGCAAGCTGCCGTTGCAGCGGGATCGGTATTTCCAGGCGGTGCGCCCGCTGTCGGAGTACGTCCGGCTGGCGCAGGAGAACGACGCGATCACGGACTGATGAACGCCAGCGCGGCCCGGCCAGCCGGGGCGCACTGTGACTATTTCAGTCTTGGTCAAGACCGGGTAGGTCTGAATCGGCATTGATGCACCGAAGCGATGCCAGTCTGATGCAAACAGTCCTGATCTTTGGCGCGGGCTGCGGCACGGTATCCGGTGCCGCGCACCATTTCCGGGTGGCGCAGCCGTCGCATTCAGACGATTTCCCCAACACGCCGGAGCCAAACGGTCTTGACACCGACAGTTACAGCTTAACCGTTTTTGATGATGACCTGATGGCATTTCGATAGCTCCCGCATCGCGGAAATCGTGGCGACGCATCCCAAGCACAGGGAGCTTTCGCCATGACTGATCGCAGCGCCGACCACTGGTATCCGACAGCCGCCTATCTCTACGTCCTGCACCTCGATGGCCCCGCGCTGGCCTGGGAATACCTGCGCAGGAATCCCGACTACCGCCGCGACTGGCTGCGCCGTCGCCGCCGACCGGACGCGGCGCAGGCTTGGAGCCTGCGCCTGTTGGAAAACCCAGCCCTGGATGCGCGCGAAGCGCATCCGGCCTGGTTCCCTGACCACGATGCCGTGGTGCAGCTCTATCCCGACGCCGACCCGCCACCCGAAGCCCATGCCTTCGAGTTCTGGCGCGTTCCTGGCCGCAAGCAACTGATCCACGATGGCAAGCGCCTGGTGCTGGTGGCGCATTGGCCCGGCTGCTGCCTGCGGCTCGCGCTCGCGCCGGGCCTGGAGGACGGTGTGGCCTACCTCTACGCCACTCGTGCCTGCGCCACGCCCTGCACGCGCTATCGCACGCTCGCGGCGGAACTCGACGCCCTGGCTGCCGCCACGGTTGCCGCGCCTGCGGCGGCGGCCCGTTCGCGGCCCACGCCTGCCGCACTGCTGGAGCTGCACACCTTGCAGGCGCTCGACGCGACCCTGGCGGGCGCGTCCTTGCGCGAAGTGGCCGAAGGGCTGTTCGGCGCCGATACCGTCGCGGGCGACTGGCACAAGGACGGCGCCTTGCGCGCCCGCGTGCGTCGGCTGGTGCGCCGTGGCGATGCGCTGATGCGCGGCGGCTATCGCCGCCTGGCACAGCTTCCGCCACTGCCGTTGCAGTAGGGGGGACGTTTCGCAGCCCCTGCAATTCGTCCCTTAGCAAGAAGCCTCGCTTTCTTGAAAGTGCCTTCATCCGGCTGCGTGGTGTGGCCGGGCTTGATGGAGGTTCATCCCATGCGACCAGCTCCCTTGCGGCCTGCCGCCACTGTCTCGACCGCTGCCGCGCAGCCGCAGCGTTACCTCACCAACGACGAAGCCGCCGAGTACCTGCGCTTGTCGCCGCGCACGCTGGAAAAGCAGCGCGTGATCGGCGGCGGCCCGCGCTTTCGCAAGTTCGGCCGGCGCGTCATGTACGCCGTGGCCGACCTCGACGCCTGGGCGGCCGACCGCAGCTTCGAGACGACTTCCGATCCCGAGTACGCCGAGCACCACTCGGCGGACAGCCGTGCGCGCTGATCGCTGGCGCGCGCCAGGCCACAGCCATGTCCATCTCCGCGCTGCCATTCCGGCAGCGGCCCCCGCAAGAACGCGAACAGCTCGACCTGTTCCGCGCCTTGCCGGGCGACATGGCACCGCGCGACAGCCAGGACTTGATGGCCTATCCGTTCTTCTCGCTCGCCAAGTCCAAGCGGGTCAAGCCCATCGACTTCCGGGCGGGCAACGTCACGATCCGCGTGGAAGGCACGCAGGAGCATGGCATCGCCACGATTTGGGATGCCGACGTGCTGATTTGGGCGGCCTCGCAGATCGTGGAGGCGAAGGATGCGGGCCTGCGGCCATCACGGCTGATCCGCGCGACGCCCTACGAGATCCTGCGCTTCGTCGGGCGCGGCAAGTCGCTGCGCGACTACCAGCGCCTCAAAGCGGCCTTGGATCGCCTGCAATCGACCACGGTGGCCACGTCCATCCGCGAGACAACCGGGCGGCGTTTGCACCGCTTCTCGTGGATCAACGAATGGAAGGAACTGGCCGATGCCAGCGGCACGCCGTTGGGCATCGAGCTGATCTTGCCGGACTGGTTCTATACGGGCGTGCTGAATGCGGCCCTGGTGCTGACCATCGACCCGGCGTATTTCCGGCTGACCGGCGGCATCGAGCGGTGGCTGTACCGCCTGGTGCGCAAGCACGGCGGCAAGCAGGCATACGGCTGGCAATTCGACTTCCGCTACCTGCACCAGAAATCCGGCAGCACCGCCAAGCCCTACGACTTCGCCTGCGACTTGCGCGCGCTCGTCGCGCGGCAGTCGCTGCCCGGCTACGTCCTGGGCATCGAGCGGATGCCGGACAGCGGCGCCGAGCTGCTGACCTTCCGGCCCGTGCCGCATACGGCACGGGGATAACTCCGGGAGAGCCTGTGAATAGTGTCGTGCTATCAGGCGTGCGGGGTATCGTGCTATCAGGCGTGGGACTATCGTGCTATCAGGCGTGCCAATCGGCCGCAAACCCGCGCCAGCACTGGGTTTGCGCGCCCTCTAACTTCCCTAACTTAATTTCTCTAACTTGTAGTAGGGAAACGCCGCTGCGGTGGACAACCGCCACGCGGCCACCAACGCAGCAGGAACAGCCAGGCTTTCCAACACGAAGGGCCAGGCCATGATCGTCGCGCTGCTCAACCAGAAAGGCGGCGTGGGCAAGACCACGCTCGCCACCCACATTGCCGGCGAACTGGCAATGCGCGGCCAGCACGTCGTGCTGCTGGACGCCGACCCGCAGGGGTCATCGCTCGACTGGACACAGCGCAGAAGCCAGCAAGGCTTGCCACGGCTTTTCAGCGCCGTGGGCCTCGCACGCGAAACGCTGCATCAGGAAGCCCCGGAGCTGGCACGCCGCGCCGATCACGTTGTCATCGACGGCCCGCCGCGCATCGCCGCCTTGGCGCGCTCCGCGCTGCTGGCGGCCGAGCGCGTGCTGATCCCGGTGCAGCCCAGCCCCTACGACCTGTGGGCCAGCGCCGAGATGGTGGCGCTGATCCGCGAGGCGCAAGTCTTTCGGCCTGCGCTGCGCGCGGCCTTCGTCATCAACCGGCGTGTCAGTACCACCGTGATCGGGCGCGAAGCGCGCCAGGCGCTCGCCGATCAGCCGCTTCCTGCGCTGCGCGCGGAAGTGCATCAGCGCATCGTGTTCGCCGACAGCGTGGCCGCTGGCCGGCTTGCACGCGAGACGGCGCCGGACAGCGCCGCCGCGCGCGAAATCACCGCGCTCGTGGACGAACTGCTGCGGTGGACGACATGACCGCGAAGCCACCACCGAACAGCAAGCGCGCAGCAAAGCGCGTCGGCATCGGCGCGCGTCCACCTGCGAATCCGCACGCCGAGGCGTGGATTCGCCAGGGCGACGCCGACGCGCTGGGCAAGGGCGACCTCTACACGGCCCGCCTCACCCTCGACATCACGCCCGCCATGCGGGCGCGCATCAAGGTCTCTGCCTTCACGCAAGGCGTGACCGTGGCCGACCTGCTGCGCGGCCTGCTGGAACGGGAGTTTCCCGAGAACCGCAGGGAGAACACACCATGACTGCATCCACTGCACTAGCCGCCGCGCCTGCCGCTGTCGCGGCCACGGCCACGGCTGCGCCACAGCCATCATTCATCGCACCTTCCGGCCAGCCAGCCAGCGCGCCGCTGACGCGCGTGGCGCTGGCCTACATCGAGGCCCGTTTCAAGCTCTACCTGCGCTTCGGCGAACCCGCGTGCACGCACCAGCTCGACCGCTGGCGGCGCAGCGCGGTGTTCCTGCCGGGCGCGGTGTTCTGCCGCATCCGCTGGCAGGCCAACGACTACGGCACCGTGCGCTGGCAGCTCATGGTGATGCAAGCCTGCACGCCGCTGGACGCGGCGCAGCGCATCCCCGGCGTACAGCCGGGCGCGCGCCTGCTGCTGCACGCCGAGGGCGACGGGCAAGTGCGCGCCGTGCTGGAACGCATCGACGCCATCGAGGCGCTGGGCATCGCGCCCATCGCCGTCTCGCCTGCGTACTGGCGCACGCTCGCCAACCGGCTCGCCGCGCGCCTGCCGCTGCCCGAGTACACCGCCGAGCGGCACGCCGCCTGGTTAGCCGGGAGGGTGCTGCCATGACCGCCGTTTCCACTGGCGCCAACACCACTGGAAAGGCACCGCGTCCTCGCTCGCGCCTGCGCGCTCGCATCGTGCTCGCGGGCTTCGCCGCCTGCGGCCTCGCTGCGCTCGCCTGGGCGTCCTTCGTGCATCCGATGCCGCGCCTGATCTACAACCCGTCCGACAGCGTTCCGGTGGGCTGGTATCGCATCGCACCACCCGATGCGCCGCGCGTCGGCTCCATCGTGCTGACCACGCTGCCGCCAGACGCCGCCGCGCTGGCCGCGCAGCGCGGCTACCTGCCGGCGCGCGTGCCGTTGCTCAAGCGCGTGGGTGCCGTCGCGCCGCAGGAGGTGTGCATCGCTGGCGGCATCGTCCGCATCGACGGCGTGCCTTTGGCCGCCGCGCTGCTCGCCGACCGCTGGGGCCGCCCGCTGCCATCCTGGCAGCAGTGCCGCCGCCTTGAACCCGGCGAGCTTTTCCTGTTGAGCGTGACCAACCCGTCGTCGTTCGACAGCCGGTATTTCGGGCCGGTTGCCGCATCCGCCGTGATCGGCGTCGCGCACCCGGTCTGGCTGGAGAAGCGCCCATGATCGCCGCCGATTCGCTGCGCATCATCGTGCTATCAGGCGTGTCGATCCCGTGGTGTTCCGCGTGTCATCGCGCGTGCAGTGCGAGCGCATCCGCGCCGCGCTTCGCGCCGCCTTCCCATGTGCAGGCGTCTTGCCTCGAACGCTGCCGGCCTGCGGCCGTCGCCGCGTTCGCCGGCGCGCTGGCTGCTCGCGCAGCAGCGCCGCCGGGCCGCCGCTGCCCGGAGCGTCAGCGAGGGGCAAAGGCGGAAGGCAAGACAAAAGGACGCGGCACCGGGCCGCGTCGAAAGCCTGTCTGCACATGGGGGTGGCGCGGCACGCAGCGGCTTCGCCGCCGTGCCGCGTGGGGCGCGAAGCCCGCGCCAATCCAGGCATGTCCGCGTGCTTCGCACGACCGGACACGCTGGCGCTTGCAGGGAGCACAGCCATGACCGACCGCCGCGATGACGATTTCCGCATCCGCCCCAGCGCCCCGAAGAACCGGGGCCAGGGCTTCATCTCCAAGGTGCTCAAGCAGGCGGGCAAGGCCAGCAGCGGCAAGTCCTCGGTGCGCCGTCCCGCAGCCAGCGGCAGCGGCGCACGCGCTGGCCAGCGCCCCGGCTCGCGCCTGGGACGCGGCCACACGGCGGCGCGCTTCGCGGGCGCGAAGCTGACGCCCATGTCGCGGCGCGTGACCATCAAGACGCTGCTGGTCAACCAGCGCCAGGCCAGCCCGCAGTCGCTCGCCAAGCACCTGCGCTACATCGAGCGCGATGGCGTGGGCCGCGATGGCGAGCCGGGCCAAGCCTACGGGACGCAGACCGACGAAGCCGACCTCGATGCGTTCAAGGAACGCTGCGCCGACGATCGGCACCATTTTCGCTTCATCCTCTCGCCCGAGGATGGCGAGGAGCTGGAAGACCTGCGCACCTACACCCGGCACCTGATGGGCCGCATGGAGGCCGACCTGGGCACGCGCCTGGATTGGGTGGCGGTGGATCACTGGAACACCGATAACCCGCACACTCACCTGATCGTGCGCGGGCGTGACGACACCGGCAAAGACCTCATCATCGCCGGCGACTACATCGCGCACGGCTTTCGCCATCGCGCCGCCGAGCTGGCGACCGAATGGCTGGGGCCGCGCACCGAGTTGGAGATACAGCAGACCTTGCAGCGCGAGGTAGAGCAAGAGCGGTGGACGAGCTTGGATCGCACCCTGCAACGCGAGGCCGGCGAGGACGGCCGAGTGCAGATCGAACGCTTCAACGAACCGAAGCTGCAACGCCAACGCCTGCTATTGGTCGGCCGACTGCAACGCTTGCAGCGCATGGGCCTGGCCGACGAAATGCAGCCCGGAACCTGGGCCATTCATACAGATGCAGAGAAGACCTTGCGCGCCCTGGGCGAGCGCGGCGACATCATCCGCACGATGCAGCGGGCCATGCGCGGCGAGCTGCGCGAGCTGGCGGTGTTCGAGCCGAGCGACGATGGCCGTACCGTCATCGGCCGCGTGGCCGCGAAGGGGCTGGCCGACGAGCTGCGTGATCGGGGCTATCTGGTCATCGACGGGGTGGACGGCAAGGCCCACTACGTCGCGCTCAACGTCCGCGACGAGCTGGCGAACTACCAGACCGGCGCCGTGGTGGAGGTGAAGGGATCGGCCGACGTGCGCGCGGCCGACCGCAACATCGCTGCGCTGGCGAGCGATGGCCTGTACCGCACCGATCACCACCTCGCCATCGCGCAAGGTCAGGCCGTTCCCGGCCGAGATCCGCAGGAAGTCGTCGCGGCCCACGTCCGCCGGCTCGAAGCCCTGCGTCGGGCCGGCATCGTGGAGCGCGTGGCTGAGGGGCTATGGAAAGTGCCGGACAACCTGGCCGAGCGCGGTCGCCTGTACGACGCACAGCGCCTCGGCGGCGTGGCTGTGGAGCTGAAATCGCACCTGCCCATCGAGCGGCAGGCCCGCGTGATCGGCGCGACCTGGCTGGATCAGCAGTTGATCGGCGGCGGCAAGGGCCTGGGCGAGCTGGGCTTCGGCGGCGAAGCCCGACAGGCGCTGCAACAGCGCGCCGACTTCCTCGCCGAACAGGGATTGGCCGAGAAGCGCGGCCCGCGCGTGATCCTGGCGCGCAATCTGCTGGCGACTCTGCGCAATCGGGAACTGGCCCAGGCCGCAAAGGACATTGCCACGGAAACCGGGTTGGAGCATCGCCCCGTAGGCGACGGGCAGCGCGTGGCCGGCATCTACCGGCGCAACGTCATGCTCGCCAGCGGGCGCTACGCGATGCTCGATGACGGCAAGGGGTTCAGCCTGGTGCCGTGGAAGCCAGTGATCGAGCAACGGCTGGGGCAGCAGATTGCAGCGACTGTGCGCGGCGGCAGTGTTTCATGGGAGATCGGGCGACAACGAGGGCAATCCTTGAGCTGACAGTCGCATCCCTGCGGTAGACGAAGCACGCGCCGCCCACACTCACGTCTCGCTAGCCCTGCGTCGCTTCGAGGGTGATTTGCGCCCCTTCGGCGTACTCTCAGCATATTCCCGGCCAATCGCCTCCAGCCCTGCAAGAGCGAACTTGTGCAGGTGTGACGTCAGTTCTTGCCTTGGCATCCGTAGCACCTGCTGCGGGGGGCCTGGTAGTCCGCCGTTGCCTGCGACCAGCAGCATCAAGCAGGGAGCCGCAATGCTGATCATGCAGCGAAGCAATGCTGGGTCGCTTTCAGGAATGCCAGTGACCTCGCCGATGACGCGCCTGATGAAGGTGAACTTCGGTTCCAGATCCTCTTGGTATAGAACCTGAAGATTCGACGACGGCGCTAGCAACTCGCGTGCAAAGAGCCGTGCGTGCCAGCCGTCGTTTCCTATCGTGGCTTCGGTCAGTCTGTCGATGCACCATTTCAGCTTCTCACGCGCGGGCAGCGCGCCTTCGACGACTTGTTGCAGATCGTCGAAGCTGATGATCCGCCGGTGACCTTCGACAAGAACGGCCTGATAGAGGCCGCGGCGACTGCCAAAGTGATAGTTGATCGAAGCGAGGTCCACGCCGGCTTTCGCAGCGATGGCTTTGCTGGTGGTTTCAGCGTACCCGGTGGCCGCGAACAACGATCCTGCGGCTTCCATGATGCGGGTACGGGTCAGCTCGCCATCGGTACGGGGGCTGCGGCGCGGTTTGGTCATAGCTAGTTCTGTGACCGGGGTGGGCGGGCTGATTGTGCTTGAACTGAACTTTAAATTCAATTTAACTTTAGTGTATGCTCGCGCTCATACCAAGCGGGCGCAGGCCAGCGCGCCCTTACACGCCCCCTTTCGAGAGACACCATGTTTACGAAACGGCTGGTTCCACCCGACGGCAGCGCCATTGCCGACTTGGCCTTGGGTCGCCCTGGCGCTCCGGCGCGTGCTGGCCGTCGGCACCTCGCCTCACGCATGGCCGCTGTCGCCGCGTTGCTCGGATTGCTGTGCGTAGTGCCCAGTAGGGTGGCACAGGCGCAGTCGTGCCCTGACGGGAAGACACCTCTGTTGTCGTCCGGGACGATCAACCTGCGCATTGACAACGATCTGTTCGGAAGGCTGGGCCAGGATCAAGGCTACTCGAACGGCTTTTTGGTCAGTTGGGTATCGCCCAACCTGGTCGATTACTCCCATGATCCGTGTCTGCCATTCCTCGCCCGCCGGCTGAACCAACGCTTGGCCTGGCTACAGCCGGACGGGTTCGACGAGCAGAACATGACGATCGGGATCGGGCAGATGATGTATACCCCGACCGACAAGGTGCCTTCTCACCTCATCGAGGATGATCGTCCATTCGCCGGCGCGTTGATGCTGAGTTTTGGCTACAACGCCCGTCGCGGCGATTCTCTGCGTACTTCGCAAATCCGCGTTGGCGTCGTCGGGCCTGCTTCGCGGGCCGAGCAGGTGCAGAACTGGTGGCATGGTGTCATCGGCGTGGATCGCTTCAACGGCTGGGATCACCAGTTGCGTGATGAGCCAGTCGTGCAGTTGATCCATGAGCGCCGCAAGCGCGTAGCGCGGCACGTAGGCACAAGTGGCTGGGGTTGGGACTACACGCGCCACTGGGGCATGAGCCTGGGAAATTTTGCGACCTATGCCAATGCCGGCGGCGAGTTGCGCTTCGGCCTGCGCCTCCCGGATGATTTCGGCACCGCGCCGCTGCGGCCGGCTGGCGAGAACACCGCGCCGGTGAAGGTGGCCGCCGGCCAACCCTGGAACTGGCACTTGTTCGTGGCCGCAGACGCCCGCTGGGTACTGCACGACATCACACTCGACGGCAACACCTTCAAGTCCAGCCACAGCGTCGATAAGCGCCCGTTCGTGGCCGACCTCGGCTATGGCGCTGCGATCTACCGCGGCCACTGGCGATTCGCATTCGCGCGCTACTTCCGCACGCGCGAATTCCACGGCCAGAAGGAAACCCCGGTCTACGGCACGTTGACCATCGGCAGGCGATTCTGACCACGGATGGCGGGCGCCTGCGGATGTGCTTGCGCCTAAACATTAAATTGCATTTAATCTTAGAGTATGCTCACAGCCCGAGTTGCCACTAAGCCCACGGAACACCGTCCATGAAGAAGCCTCTCATCCTCCTTGCAGCCATCGCGGCAGTGGTTCTCGTAGCCTGGGCCTGGTGGCATTTCAGCCACCGTGATGGCGACGGCGCGCTGGTGCTGTACGGCAACGTGGACATTCGGCAGATTTCGCTGGCGTTCGACGGCAGCGGCCGGGTGGCGGAACTGCACGCCGAGGAAGGCGACCGCGTAACGTCGGGAACTGTGCTGGGTGTGCTGGATACCCGCACGCTGGCGTTGCAGGCCGAGCAAGCGCAAGCACAGATCGGCGTCCAGCAGCAGACGCTCCTGCGCCTGCGCAACGGCTCACGGCCGCAGGAGGTCGCGCAAGCCCGCAGCCGTGTGACCGCAGCACAGGCTGACGCCTCGCAAGCCGAACAAGACCTCAAGCGCCTGCAAGGCATTGCGGCCAATACCCAAGGGCGCGCCGTGAGCGCGCAGGATCTGGACCGCGCCCGAAGCCATCTACAGGTCGCGCAGGCGAAGGTCGCGGAGCAACGCGAAGCATTGCGCTTGACCGAACTTGGACCGCGTGCGGAAGACGTGGCGGGGGCGGAGGCACAGCTCAAGGCGGCGCAGGCGCAACTGGCCTTGTTGCAGCACCAGATCGCCCAGGGCGAACTCAAGGCGCCCGCCGACGCGATCGTGCGTTCGCGGCTTCTTGAGCCGGGCGACATGGCCACGCCCCAGCGGCCGGTTTTCGCCTTGGCGTTGACGCAGCCGAAGTGGGTTCGCGTCTATGTCGGCGAACCCGACCTGGGCCGGGTCAGGCCCGGCATGGAGGCCCGCGTCGTCACTGATGGCCGCCCCGGCCAGTCCATCACTGGCAAGGTCGGCTACATCTCATCGGTTGCCGAGTTCACGCCCAAGTCGGTCCAGACCGAGGAACTGCGCACCAGCCTGGTTTACGAGGTACGGGTGCTGGTCGATGACCCGCAGGACGTGCTGCGCCTTGGACAGCCGGCAACCGTTCACCTGACGACCGGCACCGCGCAATGAACGACAGCGACACAACGGTCATTGCCGAGGGCCTGCGCAAGACCTTCGAGGCGCCGGGCGGCGGCCCGTTGCTTGCGGTGAACGATGTGTCGATGACGATACGCGCGGGCGAGCTGACCGCCCTCGTCGGGCCGGACGGCGCAGGCAAGACAACCTTGCTGCGCATGATGGCCGGGCTGCTTAAGCCCGACGCCGGGCGCCTTGAGGTGCTGGGCATCGACGTGGCGGCCAATCCGCAGGCGGTGCAAGACCGCATCAGCTACATGCCACAGCGCTTCGGGCTGTACGAAGACCTGAGCGTGCAGGAAAACCTGGACTTGTACGCCGACCTGCACGGGGTGCCGCCTGCCGAGCGCAGCAGACGCTTCGCCCGGATGCTGGAGATGACCGACCTCGTGCGCTTCACCGCACGCCCGGCCGGCAAGCTGTCCGGCGGCATGAAACAGAAGCTGGGCCTGGCCTGCACGCTGGTGCGCTCACCCGATCTGCTGCTGCTCGACGAACCCAGCGTCGGTGTCGATCCGCTGTCGCGGCGCGACCTGTGGAAGATCGTGCAGCAATTGGTCGATGACGAGAACCTGAGCGTGATCGTCAGCACCGCGTACATGGACGAGGCCGAGCGATGCGCGCAGGTGTTCGTGATGAACGCGGGCCGGTTGCTGGACGAAGGCACGCCGGCCGCGTTGAGTGAGCGCGCTCGCGGCTTGACCTTCACCACGTCGCCTCCAGCGGGGATGCCTGCCCGCGATCTACAGGCGCGATTGATCGACGCCACCGAACTGATCGTCGATGCGGTTCCCCAGGGCGGCGCGGTTGACTTCATCCGCCAACCGCAGGCCACCACCGACGAGGTGAACAAGCTGCTTGGCGATGCCGGCTGCGAGCCACGCCCGGCGGAACTCGAAGACGCTTTCATGATGATGCTGCGCAAGCAGCAGCAGGACGAGGGCCAGGCGCCGGAACTGCGAGCAGCGTCGCACGCGCAGGTCATGAATGGCGATGCCGATGGGCCGGTGATCGTGGTCCGCGATCTGGTACGCAAGTTCGGCGACTTCACCGCCGTTGCCAGCACATCGTTCGAGGTGAGCCGCGGCGAGATATTCGGTTTGCTCGGCCCCAATGGCGCGGGCAAGACCACGACATTCCGCATGTTGTGCGGGTTGCTGCCAGCCACCAGCGGCCATCTGGAGGTCGCTGGACTCAACCTGCGCACGGCGCGCGCGCAGGCGCGTGGGCGCATCGGCTACGTGGCGCAGAAATTCGCGCTGTACGGCAACTTGACCGTGCGCGAGAACTTGGAGTTCTTCGGTGGCGCCTACGGGCTGCGCGGACAGGTGCTGCGCGAGCGCGTTAACGGCACTATCGAGGAATTCGGGCTGGAACCGATGGCGGTCAGCGGCCTGCTCCCCGGCGGCTACAAGCAACGCCTGGCAATGGCCGCTGGCCTGCTGCACCAGCCGGAAATCCTGTTCCTCGACGAACCGACCAGCGGCATCGACCCGCTGGCACGGCGTGCCTTCTGGCGGACGATCACCGCGCTGGCGCAGAGTGGCGTCACTGTCATCGTCACCACCCACTTCATGGAGGAAGCGGAATACTGCGACCGCATCGCTATCCAGGACGCCGGGAAGATGCTGGCACTGGGCACGCCGCAGGAGGTCCGCGAACAGGCCGGGGGCGACGGCAGCACTGACATGAACAGTGCGTTCATCGCCATCGTTGAACGCGGTCGCACCGAAAGCCAGCGCGCGATAGTGGGAGCCGCTGCATGAATACCTCGGGATTCATCAGGCGATTCTCCGCGCTGCTGCGCAAGGAAGTGCGCCAGATGCTGCGCGACAGGAGCACGCTGGCGGTCGGCCTGATGCTGCCGGCTGTGCTGATCCTGCTGTTCGGCTATGGCCTGTCATTCGACGTGAAAAACGCGCCGGTGGCCGTAGTGCTGGAGGACAGTTCGCCGTCCGCGCGCGAGGTGCTTGCCGGCCTGGAGGGATCGCCCTATCTGGCGCCCGTGTGGACGACCAATATGACGGAGGCCGAGCGCCGGATGCGCGACGGGGAAGTGCGCGCCATCGTGCGGGTTCCGGCGGACTTCTCGCGCAGACTAGCAGCGGGGCAAGCCCAGGTGCAGTTGCTGCTGAACGGTGTCGATTCCAACACGGCCGCTGCCGTTGACGGCTATGTCGGTGGAGCCATCGCAACCTGGGCGCAACAGAAGGCCGACCGCGCTGGCAGCAAATCCGGTGCCGGTGGCGTGGAGCTGGTGCAGCGCATGTGGTTCAACGAAGCCTCAACCAGCACCTGGTATCTGGTGCCGGGCTTGATTGCGCTGGTAATGACGCTGATCGGCGCCTTCCTGACTTCGCTGCTGATCGCGCGCGAGTGGGAACGCGGCACGCTGGAATCGCTGTTTGTCACGCCGGTACGGCCGCTGGAAATCGTGCTGGCCAAGCTCGCGCCCTACCTGTTGGTCGGTGCCATTGACCTGGCGCTGTGCCTGCTCGCGGCCAAGTTCCTGTTCCACGTGCCGATGCGCGGGTCGCTGTGGGTGATCGTGTTTGCCTCGCTCTTGTACCTGACGGTATCGCTGCTGCTGGGCCTGTTCATCTCCGGCAAGACGCGCAACCAGTTCCAGGCGAGTCAGGTAGCCCTGCTGGTCAGCTTCATGCCGGCATTGATGCTGTCGGGTTTCATCTTCGACTTGCGCAACGTGCCCGTGGTGGTTCAGGCGGTCAGCCAGCTACTACCGGCAACGCACTTCGTCGGGCTGATCAAAACGCTGTTTCTGGCCGGTGACAACTGGCCGATGATTCTGCGCGACTGCGCGATTCTGAGCCTTTACGCGCTCGTGCTGACCGGCGCCGTGCGCCGCACGTTGCGCAAGACGCTGGACTGACGCCATGCACGCATTTCTCACTCAACTGGCGTCGATCGGCTTCCTCTGCCGCAAGGAGTTTCTGGCGCTGTTCAAGGAGCGGTCCAGCCGGGCAATTCTGTTCGTACCCGTTCTGATGCAAGCCCTGCTGTACGGCTACGGCGCGACCTACGATCTCAGCTATGCACCCTATGCGGTGCTGGACCAGAGCCGGGGCGCGGCCTCGACCGAGTTGCTGGCGCGTGTGGATGGCACCGGCGTGTTCAAGCGCGAAGCCTCGCTGAATACGCCGCAGCAGATCGCTCAAGTCGTCGATCGGGGCCATGTGCTGCTGGTGCTGCACTTCCCCGCAGACTTCGACGCCCGGCTGGCTGGTGGTCAGCAAGCTCCGTTGCAGATGATCCTTGACGGCCGCAATTCCACGACCGCCGGGGCGGCGGCAGCCCAGGTCAGTGCCATCGTCGCCGCTTACAACCGATCGCGCACCGGCACGCCTGCGGTCAGCGTGGAGCGACGTGCTTGGTACAACCTCAACCTGGAGTCGCGCTGGAACTTGATGCCGGCACTGATTGCCGCGTTGAGCCTGATCCAGACTTTGCTGCTGTCGTCGCTGTCGGTCGCCCGCGAACGCGAGCAGGGCACCTTCGACCAGTTGCTGGTGACGCCGCTGACGCCCATGCAGATTCTGGTCGGCAAGGCCGTGCCGCCGATGCTCGTGGGCGTGGCGCAAGCGACCATCATTTTGCTGATCATCCGCTTCTGGTTCCAGATACCGATGAACGGCTCCCCGTGGCTGCTCTACCTGGGGCTGGTCGTTTTCACCTGTGCCACCGTGGGACTCGGCCTGTCGATTTCCGCGCTGTCGCTGAACATGCAGCAGGCCATGCTCTACACCTTCCTGCTGATCATGCCGATGATGCTGCTGTCGGGCTTGCTCACGCCGGTGAGCAACATGCCTGAACCCCTACAGATCGTCACCTATGCCAATCCGCTGCGCTTTGGCATGGACCTCGTGCGCCGCGTCTATCTCGAAGGCGCCGGGTTGCGCGAGGTCGCCTTCGACTTCGTTCCCATGCTGGTGATGGCAATCGTCACGCTGCCGCTGGCGGCCTGGCTGTTCCGCAACCGCCTCTCCTGATCCGGGGTATTGGCTATGTCCGACTTTCGCATTCTTCGTGGTCAACCGTCGCGCTTGGCGGTGTGCCTGCTCGCCCTCGCAATGGCTGGCTGCGCGGTGGGGCCGGATTTCGTCAAACCCACGCCGTCGGCCCCGGATGACTGGACAAGTTGGCGCAGCGCCGACGATGCGTTGCGTACCCCTGTCGGCAACGAGCAGGCGTTGCCGGCGGACTGGTGGCGGGCGTTCGGCGATCCGACGCTGGACCGCCTTGCGCAACGGGCTTTCGAGGCAAGCCCGGACTTGCAAACGGCCGCGCTGCACTTCGCCCAGGCGCGTGCGCAGCGCAGCACCGTCGAGGCTCAACGCGGGCCGCAGGTCAACGCCAACGGCGGCGCGATCCGCCAGCGCCAGAGTGAGTATGGCGCCAGCACACGCATGATCGACGCCATCGGCGGCGACCGATCGACGCTGGCACAAGTGCTGAGTGAGCCTTTCACGCTCTACCAGATCGGCTTCGACGCCTCCTGGGAGCTGGACCTGTGGGGCCGCGTGCGCCGCTCGATCGAGGCAGCCGACGCCGAAGTGTCCGGCCAGGCGGCGCTGCTGGATCTGGCCCGGTTGAGCCTCATCAGCGATGTGGTGCGCAACTACTTCGAGCTGCGCACCACACAGCGCCAGATCCGCCTGGCGCGCGAGGACATCGCCGCGCTGGAGGAGCGCGTGGGCCTGCTGGAAGCGCGCGTGCAGGGTGGCATCGTCGATCACCTGGACCTGGAGCGCCAGCGCGCCGAATTGGCGGCGGTGAAAGCGCAATTGCCGGGGCTGCTGGCGCAGGAAGGCGCCAGCGCCAACCAGATCGCGCTGCTCCTGGGCGAGCGGCCCGGTGCCTTGCGCAACGAGCTGGCTGCCGTCGCCGACGACGGCAGGACGGCGTTGCCGGACTTGGCGCTGGGGCTGCCGTCGGAAGTTGCCCTGCGCCGGCCCGACATTCGCGCCGCCGAGGCTCGCCTGCATCGGGCCACGGCCAGCATCGGCGTTGCGCAAGCCGAGCTGTACCCAAGCATCCGCCTGGGTGCGCGGTTCGGGTACGAGTCCTATCTGAGCGGCGAATTCTCAGCCTGGGGCAGCCGCACATGGTCGATAGGACCGACTCTGAGCCTGCCGCTGTTCGACCGTGGCCGCCGCAAGAGCGTGGTGCAGTTGCGCGAGCTGGAGCAGCAAGAAGCGGCAGTGAACTACCAGAGGACCGTGCTCAAAGCCTGGCAGGAGATCGACGACGCGCTCAGCGGATACACCGCAGAGCAGCAGCAGGAACGTGAACTGCAAGCCCGAATGCACAGCGCCGGCCAAGCCTACGAACTGGCCCAGGCACGCTACGACGGCGGCATGGCCGATTTCCTCTCCGTGCTCGACAGCCAGCGTAGCTATTTGCAGGCGCGCCGCGAATTGGCAGCGAGCGAAGGGCGCGTGGGCACCCGCTACGTGATGGTCAACAAGGCCATTGGCAATACACAACTATCGGAAGGCGGCGTGACGAAATGACGAGCTTCGTTAGCGCGTACTCCGAGCGCACAGATCAACTGTTGTTGGTTGTGGAATTGGTCTGCTCGCATGATCGGGAACACTGCGGCGATTCGTCCTACCGGATACGGGAGGGGTGAAATGGAACTTCGGCATCTGCGCTGTTTCCTGGCCGTGGCCGAAGAACTCCACTTCGCCCGCGCGGCGGAAAAGCTGCACATCGAACAATCGCCACTGTCGCGTGCGATCAAGGAGCTAGAAGAAGAACTTGGCGTTGTGCTGTTCGCCCGCACCACGCGCAGCACGCGACTGACCCGTGCTGGAAAGCTGTTCTTGGAACACGTGCGCCGCGTGTTCACAGTCTTGGAACAAGCACGCGATAGCGTGAAAGCGGCGGCCCACGGCTTCCACGGACAATTGCGCGTGGCGTTGTCGGACGGCATCACACCGTCGCGCTTACCGGCTTTACTGGCGCTATGCCGACAGGAAGAACCGGAAGTTGAACTCCGATTCTTCGAGGTGCCGCTGTCACAGCAGATCAAGGGGCTGCATGACGATCTGTACGACGTGGGGTTTGCGCAGTCCGATGAAGTGGGCGATGGCATCACCACCATGCCTGTCTGGAGAGACACGCTCATCGTGACGGTGCCAGCGCGACATCCGCTGCTGGCACACAAGCGCATCCCTTTGGAGGAACTGCTGCGCTATCCGCTGGTTCTATGCGATCCACAAGTGTGCGAAGGCCATGCCAAATTCGTCGATCGGGTGCTACGTCGGGCCGACATGGAGCCGCTGGTCGCAGAACGGGTCGCTACGTGTGATTTGATGATGGCCTTGGTATCGGCCGGTTTCGCACTTGGGTTTACGGGTGCCGCGCGCATTGCCGCGAACCCTGACTCCGGCGTAGTGGCCCGACCGCTGGCGTTGCGCGTGCCGCCGCTGACAACCTACCTGCTTTACCCCGCCGGCGAGCCGTCCGATGTGCTGGCGCGGTTCATTGAGCGCGTGCAGGCCATCGAGTCACCGGAACCCCCAAGGCCCAAGTCGGGCCGTCATTCCGATTCCCTGGAGGAACCTGAGCCATGAAAAAGATCATCCCGTTCTTACTGGCGGCCGCGTTGACTGCTTGCGGCCAGTCCGAAACGCCTCCGAAGGCCAACACGTCGGAAGCGAATATCCCGACGGTGGAAGAACTGGCGTCCAACCCCGAACGGTTGAAGGAACTGCGCCAGCAATGCAAGACGGATCGCCCCAAGCTAGGCGACGTGCTGTGCAACCGGGTGGCCGAAGCCACGCGCAAGCGATTCTATGGCGACGGCGAGACGCCCTACACGCCGCCGAAAGAATCGCCGAAGTTCTGACCGTTGGCGGCTCGCCGCCTCGCCTTCATATTTCTGTTCGACACGCCGCAATGCGCCTTCGCTTGCGGCATTTTTCTTTGGCCTGCCGCTGCATTCATTCTGTCTTTTTGCTCGACCTTTCTGCTTGAAACGGTCTTTGACCAGCACTGATCCGGCACCGATCCTGACGCTTGCGGCACGTCCCTGTGCCGCGCTTTCCATGAGGAACCAGCGCAGGAGAAAGCGGAGGCCAGGTCATGCAAGGGACGAACGTGCTGTTCGGTCAGATCGCCGTGGTATTCGGCATCGTGATCGCCGGTGTGTGGGGTGCCACACAATGGACAGCGGCGGCCCTTGGCTATCAAGTACGCCTTGGCTCGCCCTGGTTCGACTTTCTTGGCACGTCGATCTACCACCCGTGGAAGCTGTTTGAGTGGTGGTTCTTCTTCGGCGCCTATGCGCCGGAGGTCTTCGACACCGGCGGTGCCATTGCCGGCGCCAGCGGCATGGTCGCCGTGGTCGTTGCCATCGCCATGTCGGTCTGGCGCTCGCGCCAGGCACGCATGGTCACGACCTACGGCTCGGCGCGATGGGCGAATGCGCACGACATTCGCAAGGCCGGCCTCACACAGCCTGCCGGCGTGTTCCTCGGTCAGCACGATCACCAGTACCTACGTCATGAAGGACCGGAACACGTCCTGACCTTCGCGCCCACGCGCTCGGGTAAAGGCGTGGGCCTAGTCATTCCCACACTCTTGAGTTGGCCGGCATCCGCCGTCATCCATGACATCAAGGGCGAGAACTGGAGCATCACCGCCGGCTGGCGTTCGCGTTTCTCGCACTGCCTGCTGTTCAACCCGACCGATGCGAAGTCGGCAGCCTACAACCCACTGCTGGAGGTGCGGCGCGGCGCGCATGAAGTGCGCGACGTTCAGAACATCGCGGACATTCTGGTCGATCCCGAAGGCGCGCTGGAGAAGCGCAACCATTGGGAAAAGACTTCGCACGCGCTGCTGGTCGGGGCCATCCTGCATGTGCTCTACGCGGGCGAAGACAAGACGCTGCGCGGCGTTGCCAACTTCCTGTCCGATCCGGCCAGCCCTTTCGAGCTGACCTTGCACCGGATGATGACCACGCCCCACCTGGGCGATGGCCCGCATCCGGTCGTGGCCTCGGCGGCGCGCGAAGTGCTCAACAAGTCGGATAACGAGCGCTCCGGCGTGTTGAGCACCGCCATGTCGTTCCTCGGCCTGTACCGCGATCCCACGGTGGCCGAAGTCACTTCGCGCTGCGACTGGCGCATTGCCGACCTGATCGCGGCCGAACATCCGGTGTCGCTGTATCTGGTGGTGCCGCCTTCGGACATTTCGCGGACGAAACCGCTGATTCGCCTGATCCTCAACCAGATCGGGCGGCGCCTAACCGAATCGCTTGATGGCTCCGACGGCATCGCGCGCCGCCACAAGCTGCTGCTGATGCTCGACGAGTTCCCGGCGCTGGGCAGGCTCGATTTTTTCGAGACGGCGCTGGCCTTCATGGCGGGCTACGGCATCCGCAGCTTCCTCATCGCGCAGTCGCTCAACCAGATCGACAAAGCCTACGGCCAGAACCATTCGATTCTGGATAACTGCCATGTGCGCGTGACGTTCGCCACGAACGACGAACGCACGGCGAAGCGCATTTCCGAGACGCTGGGCACGGCCACCGAGCTGCGCGCGCAGCGCAACTACGCGGGCCACCGGCTCGCGCCGTGGCTGGGCCACTTGATGGTGTCGCGCCAGGAGACGGCCCGGCCGCTGCTGACGCCGGGCGAAGTCATGCAGCTTCCGCCCGACGAGGCGGTGGTCATGGTGTCCAGCGTGGCGCCGATCAAGGCGAAGAAGCTGCGCTACTACGCGGACGCCAATTTCAAGCGCCGCGTGCTGCCGCCGCCTGCACTGGCGAACGGGCAGTACGCGGACGCGCCGCCGTCGCGCTCGGATGATTGGAGCGGCCTGGCTATTCCCGCCATGCCCGTCGCGCCTGCGTCCGATACCGCTGAGGGCTTCGCTGCCTCTGCCGATGACGGTGGCCCACGCCGTCAACCCGAACTCTCCGAAACCGTCGCCTACGCCCCCGAGCTGGCCGTGCCGGCTGCCGACCTCGCGCTGCTCGATGACGACGACGACCTGCCGCTTCCCCTTCCTCGCCAGCTTGACCCGGCCATGCAGCGCACGGCGCGGCTGGCTTCCCTCGACCCCAACGACGGAATCGAGCTATGAGCCACTACCGCCTCAACCTGTTCATCCAGCCGGAGCACGCCAAGCGCCTGGACGAGCTGGCCGCCAAGAAAGGCGTGTCCAAGTCGTCCATCGTCGCGGCGGCGCTCGCATCGTGGTTGTCGCCTGATGCCGCCGACCAGCGCGAGGCGGCCATCGCCAAGCGGCTTGATCGCCTGTCGCGGCAGGCGGAGCGCATGGAGCGCGACCAGAACATCGCCATCGAAACGCTGGCGCTGTTCATCCGCTACTACCTGACCGTGAGCACGCCCGTTCCCGAGGCGCACCAAGACGCGGCTCGCGCCCAGGGCAAAGCACGCTTCGAGCAGTTCGTGGAGCAGCTTGGGCGCCACCTGCTACGCGGACGCAGCCTGGTGCGCGACGTGGTGGAGGAACTGCACCCCGATCCGATGCGGATGGAGGACGCGGCGGCAGTCGCCCAAGCACAGGAGCGTGCGTCATGAGCGCCGTTCCGCAATCCATGACCGCCACGTCGCTCGACCGGCGCATCCAGATGTTGCGCACGGCGATGGGGCCGCTGATCGCCGCCGCGCTCGAAGACCCGGACGTGGTGGAAGTCATGCTGAATCCCGACCGCACCCTTTGGGTGGATCGGCTTTCATCGGGGCGTGCGCCGATGGGCGTGGAGCTGTCCGAAGCGGACGGCGAGCGAATCATCCGTCTTGTGGCGGCCCACGTCGGCGCGGAAGTGCATCGCGGCCAGCCGCTGCTGTCGGCCGAGCTGCCCGAGACCGGCGAACGCTTCGAGGGCATCTTGCCGCCCGCCGCGCCGGGGCCAGCCTTCGCGCTGCGTAAGCGCGCCATCGGCGTGATCCCGCTGGAGCGGTACGTCATCGACGGGATGATGACCAGCGCGCAGGCGGGCTTTCTGGTACGGGCCGTGCGCGAGCGGCAGAACGTGCTGATCGCCGGCGCCACCAGCAGCGGCAAGACCACGCTCGCCAATGCTTTGCTCGCCGAAATCGCCGCCACCGGCGACCGCGTGCTGGTGCTCGAAGACACGGTGGAACTGCAATGCGCGGCCCGCGACCACGTTCCCCTGCGCACCCGCGCAGGCGTGGTGTCGATGACCGAGCTGGTTCGCTCGTCCATGCGCCTGCGGCCTGATCGCGTCGTCGTCGGCGAGGTGCGCGGCGCCGAAGCACTGGATCTCATCAAGGTGTGGGGAACGGGCCACCCCGGCGGCATCGCCACGATCCACGCCGGTTCCGCGCTCGGCGCGCTGCTGCGCTTGGAGCAACTGATTCTCGAAGTGGCCGTGAACCCGCCGCGTGCGCTGATCGCTGAGGCGGTCAACGTGGTGATCTACATCGCCGGGCGTGGGCGCAAGCGCCGCATCGAGAGCATCGCCCGCGTCGTCGGCTTCGACGGCGTGGGCTACCAACTGGCGGACGCGATGGATGCGCCATTTCCCGAGCTGCCATCGCAGTCCGACCTTTCTTCCCCGTCCCTCAACCACCCTGGAGAACTGCCATGACGCAGATGCACGTTCCTGCTTTCCGTATTTTCGTAGATCCGCTTCCTCACCTGACCGGCTTGGCACGGCTGCGCAGCCTGGCACGCCCTGCGGGGCAAGGACTGCTGCTGGCCGCGCTGCTGCTGTTCATGGCCGGAACCGCGCAGGCCGCCGGTTCCTCGATGCCGTGGGAAGGCCCGCTGCAATCCATCCTCGAATCCATCCAGGGGCCAGTGGCGCGCATCGTCGCGGTCATCATCATCATCGCCACGGGCCTCGCACTCGCGTTCGGCGACACGTCCGGCGGATTCCGCAAGCTGATCCAGATCGTCTTCGGCCTGTCCATCGCCTTCGCGGCTTCGAGCTTCTTCCTGTCGTTCTTCAGCTTCTCCGGCGGGGCCGTCGTATGAGTGCCCCGGATGCCTTTGCGGCCGGGTTTGAAGTGCCGCTGCATCGCTCGCTGACCGAGCCGATCCTGCTGGGCGGTGCGCCACGCACCGTGGCGATCGCCAACGGCACGCTCGCTGCCGCAGTGGGGCTGGGCCTGCAACTGTGGATTCCCGGTGTCGTGCTCTGGATCGTCGGCCACTCGCTGGCGGTATGGGGCGCGCGCGTCGATCCGCAGTTCATGACCGTGTTCGCGCGGCACATCAAGCACCGCCCGCTGCTGGACGTGTGAGGGGACGCCGCCATGCTGAACCTTGCCGAATACCGCCAGCGGCCCGCACTGCTCGCCGACTGGCTACCGTGGGCCGGGTTGGTCGCGCCGGGCGTCATCTTGAACAAGGACGGTAGTTTCCAGCGCACGGCCCGGTTTCGCGGGCCTGACCTCGACAGTGCGACGCAAGGCGAGTTGATCGCCACGTCGGCGCGCTTGAACAACGCGCTGCGTCGCATGGGTTCGGGCTGGGCGCTGTTCATTGAGGCCGAGCGCCGACCCGCTGCCGACTATCCGCACTCGGAGTTTCCCGAGCCGCTGTCGTGGCTCGTGGAGGAGGAGCGCCGAGCCACCTTCGAGGAATCGGGCAACGACTTCGAGAGCGGCTATCACCTGACGCTGGTGTACCTGCCGCCCGAGGAATCGCGTGCCCGCGCGGCGGGGATGCTGTACGAGAACCGGCCCACCGAAGGCGTGGACTGGCGCGAGCGGCTGCAAGCCTTCGTCGCGGAGACGGATCGCGTCTTTGACCTGCTCGATGGCGTGATGCCGGAAATCGCTTGGCTCGATGACAGCCAGACGCTGACCTACCTGCACGCCACCATATCGACGCAGCGCTACCGCGTCGGCGTGCCCGAAGTGCCGTTCCATATCGACGCGCTGCTGACCGACTCTGCGCTGGTCGGTGGTCTGGCGCCCATGCTGGGCGACCAGCACCTGCGCGTGGTATCGGTGCGGGGCTTCCCGACCTCGACCTGGCCGGGGATTCTGGACGACCTCAACCGCCTCGGATTTGCCTATCGCTGGAGTACGCGCTTTCTCTGCCTGGACAAGGCCGAGGCGGAAAAAGAACTCGCCCGCCTGCGCCGCCAGTGGTTCGCCAAGCGCAAGAACGTCGTCGCGCTGCTGCGCGAAACGATCTTCCAGCAGGAAAGCCCGCTGGTCGATACCGACGCCAGCAACAAGGCGGCCGACGCCGATGCCGCCCTGCAGGAGTTGGGCAGCGATCAAGTCGCCTTCGGCTACCTCACTGCCACGGTGACGGTGCTCGATGCCGACCCGGCCGTGGCCGACGAAAAGCTGCGCATGGTGGAGCGTGTCATCCAGGGACGCGGCTTCGTCACCATCCCCGAAACGCTCAACGCCGTGGATGCGTGGCTGTCGTCCATTCCGGGCAACGCCTACGCCAACGTACGCCAGCCCATCGTCTCGACACTGAACCTGGCTCACATGATGCCGGTGTCGGCGGTATGGGCCGGGCCGGAGAAGAACGATCACCTCGACGGCCCGCCGCTGATCGTCACGCGCACCGATGGCGCCACGCCGTTCCGGCTGGTGACGCACATCGGCGACGTGGGCCACACGCTGGTCGCGGGGCCGACTGGCATGGGCAAGTCGGTCTTGCTCGCCACGCTGGCGATGCAATTCCGCCGCTATCGCGGCTCACGCATCTTCGCCTTCGACATGGGCCGCTCCATGCGAGCCACGATCCTTGGGCTGGGCGGCGAACACTACGACTTGGGCACGGACGGAGAAATCGCCTTCCAGCCCTTGGCACGCATCGACCGTGAGGGCTACCGCACCTGGGCCGCCGAGTGGATCGAAGGCCGCTTGCTGCACGAAGGCGTGGCGGTAGGCCCCGACGAGAAAGCGGCTATCTGGTCGGCGCTGGGAAGCCTCGCCGGTGCGCCGGTGGAGCAGCGCACGATGACGGGGCTTTCCGTGCTGCTGCAATCGAACACGCTGCGGCAGGCGCTGTCGCCTTATGTGCTCGGCGGTATCCACGGCAAGCTGCTGGACGCCGACCATGACCGGCTGGGCATGGCCGACGTGCAGTGCTTCGAGATGGAGGAACTGATGCACAGCAAGGCCGCCGTCATGGCCGTGCTGCATTACCTCTTTGCGCGTTTCGATGAACGCTTTGACGGTGCGCCCACGCTGCTGATCCTCGATGAAGCGTGGCTGTTCCTCGATGACCCGGTGTTTGCCGCGCGTATCCGCCAGTGGCTCAAGACGCTACGCAAGAAGAACGTCAGCGTCATCTTCGCCACGCAGTCGCTCGCCGACATCAAGGATTCGAGCATCGCCCCGGCGATCATCGAAAGCTGCGCTAGCCGCATCTTCCTGCCGAACCCGCAGGCCACCGAGCCGCAGATTCGCACGATCTACGAGGGCTTCGGCCTCAACAGCCGGCAGATCGAGATCGTCGCCACCGCGCAGCCCAAGCGCGACTACTACTACCAATCCCGTCTCGGCAACCGCCTGTTCGACCTCGACCTGGGGCCGGCGACGCTGGCCTTCGCGGGCGCTTCCACGCCGCAAGACCAGCGCGACATAGACCGCGTGCTGCTGGACGCCGGCGCACCCGGCTTCGCGGGCGCCTGGCTGCGCCATCGCGGCCTCGATTGGGCGGCCGACCTGCTGCCCTCGTTCCCCGGCCTGGCGCCGGGTTCCCTCCGTACCACCGACCACCCACAGGAGAGCCTGTCATGAAGAAGCGTCTTGTCGCCGCCGCCATCGCGGCCATGCTTTGCACCGCCACCGCCCATGCGCAATGGGTCGTGGTCGATCCCACGAACCTCGTGCAGAACACGCTGACCGCGATCCGCACGTTGCAGCAGATCAACAACCAGATTCAGCAGCTCCAGAACGAAGCGCAGATGCTGATGAACCAGGCACGCAACCTCGCCAGCCTGCCGTCCAGCGTGGTCGGCCAGTTGCGCGCCAATCTGGCAACCACGCAGCGGCTGATCGACCAGGCGCGCGGCTTGGCCTACGACGTGACGAATCTGGATCGGGAGTTCGCACGCCTGTATCCCGAGCAGTACGCCGCCACCGTCAGCGGCGACCAGATGTACCGCGACGCGCAGGAGCGTTGGCGGAACACGCTCAACGGCTTGCAGACCACCATGCAAATGCAGGCGCAGGTGTCGCAGAACCTGGGCGAAGACGAAAGTGTGCTGGCGGATCTTGTGGGCAAGAGCCAGTCGGCCGAAGGTGCGTTGCAGGCGATGCAGGCCATGAACCAGTTGCTGGCCTTGCAGGCCAAGCAGTCGATCCAGTCGCAGCGGCTCCAGATCACGCAAGACCGGGCGGCGTCGCTGGAGCTGGCGCGGCAGGCGGCAGCCACGGAGCGCGCCCGCGAGGTGCGGCGGCGCTTCCTGGGCGACGGCACGCCGTACACGCCGCAGTCCGTGAACTTCTACGGCAACTGACGGGAGGCCGCTATGCGATGCGTCCTCGTCCTGTGTGTCGCGCTGCTTGCCGCTTGCGGCGAGCAGCCGGCCGACCACCTTGCCGATGCCCTGGCCGCCGATCCCGCGCGGTTGAAGGCATTGCGCGCGCAATGCGCGGCCGACCGGCAGGCCACGGGCGAGGACGCTTGCCGTGCCGCCGCCGAAGCCTTCCGGCGGCGCTTCTTCTCCGGCCAGGCCGGGCCGGATGAATACCAGACGCTGGCCGACCTGCCGCCGATCCCGCCGAGCTTCGATGAACCGGCCGATGGCGAAGCGCCGCCCTTGACCGCCGTACCGGAGGACACGCCATGAATGACGTGACCATCATCGACCGCTTCCTCAACATCTTCTCCACCTACATCGACTCGGGTTTCGGGCTGTTGCAGGGCGAAGTGGCCTTCCTCACCGCCACGCTGATCGTCATCGACATGACGATCGCCGGACTGTATTGGGCGATGAGTCACGCCACCGGCCAGGGCGAGGACGTGATCGCCAAGCTGCTGCGCAAGGTGCTCTACGTCGGTGCCTTCGCTTACATCATCGGCAACTTCAACTGGCTGGCCGGCATCGTGTTCCGCTCCTTCGCCGGGCTGGGCCTGACGGCCACCGGCTCGACCATCACGATGGAGAACTTCTTGCAGCCGGGCCGACTGGCGAAAACCGGCATCGACGCAGGCGCTCCGATTCTGGAGCAAGTCGGCGAGATGGCCGGTTTCCCCGAGGTGTTTGTGAACCTCGATGCCATCACGGTGATGTTCCTCGCTTGGCTGGTCGTGGTCTTGTGCTTCTTCGTGCTGGCAATCCAGCTTTTCATCACGCTGATCGAGTTCAAGCTGACGACGCTCGCGGGCTTCGTGCTGGTGCCGTTTGCCTTGTGGAACAAGACGGCGTTCCTCGCCGAGAAGGTGCTGGGCAACGTGGTGTCGTCCGGCGTCAAGGTACTGGTGCTGGCCGTGATCGTCGGCATCGGCTCGGGCCTGTTCGCCGAGTTCCAGGTTCATCCCGATGACCCGTCCATCGACCACGCGCTGGTCATCATGCTTGCGTCGCTCACCTTGCTGGCGCTGGGCATCTTCGGCCCTGGCATCGCTACGGGCCTGGTGTCCGGTGCGCCGCAGCTCGGCGCCGGCGCTATGGCCGGCGCTGCTGTAGGCGCAGCCGGCACGGCCGTTGCCGTAGGCGCTGCCGCGACGGGCGTGGGCGGCGCGGTCATGGCCGGGGCGCGCATGGCGCCTGCCGCCGCCAAGCTCGCCGGCAGCGGCGCGCGTGCTGCCGCCTCGACGGCCAGCAGCGCACGCTCGGCGTTCCAGGCCGGTTCCGCCGCCGCAGGCGGTGGCGCGAAGGGCGCGATGGCCGGCTTGGGCAATGTCGCCAAGACCGGCGCGCAGTCCGCCGGGCGCGGCATCGCATCCCGTGCTTCCGCTGCTGGGCAACGCATGGCAGCTCCCTTCCGCTCCGGCTGGAGCGGCGCTGCTGCTGACGATGGCACGGCAGCCGGTGGAGCCGGGGCATCCGGCCGGGCCGCCGCAGGCGAGGCCACTTCCGGCGCAGCCAATGCGCAACCCGCTTGGGCCAAGCGGCTGCATCGCCGCCAGCAACTCACCCATGCCGCGACCACCACCGCGCACACGCTGCGCGGCGGCGATGGCGGCGGCTCGGGCCAAGGCCCAAGCCTGCGCGATTCCGATTCATAAGGAGAACTGACCATGCGATTCAAGCGACCGCAGGTGCGCTACGCCGACACGCCGCAGCCTGCCACTCCGTACCAAGCTGCCGGCCAGGTGTGGGACGAGCGCATCGGCTCGCCGCGCGTGCAGGCGAAGAACTGGCGCCTCATGGCCTTCGGCTGCCTGACGCTCGCGCTGCTGATGGCCGGCGGCCTAGTGTGGCGCTCGGCGCAATCCATCGTGACGCCCTACGTGGTGGAGGTGGACAACGCAGGCCAGGTGCGCGCCGTGGGCGAAGCGGCCACGCCGTACCGGCCCAACGATGCGCAGACGGCGCACCACATCGCGCGTTTCGTGACGCTGGTGCGCTCACTGTCCATCGACCCGATCGTCGTGCGGCAGAACTGGCTCGATGCCTACGACTACACGACCGACAAGGGCGCGGCCGTGCTCAACGACTACGCCCGCACCAGTGACCCGTTCGCTCGTATCGGTCGCGAGTCGGTGACGGTGCAGATCACCAGCGTCGTGCGCGCAAGCGACACGTCTTTCAACGTGCGCTGGACGGAGCGCCGCTACGTCAACGGCGCCGCGGCGGGCCTGGAGCGGTGGACGGCCGTGGTGTCCATCGTGCTCCAGCCGCCGCGCACCGAAGAACGCCTGCGCAAGAACCCCCTGGGCATCTACGTCAACGGCTTGTCGTGGAGCCGCGAGCTGGATTCTTCCGAAGGAGCCAAACCATGAATGCACTTTTCCGTAAATCCGCCTTGCCGGTGATCCTGCTGGCTTCGACTGTCTTGTTCACGGGCTGCGCCACGCAAGGCAAGCCGCCGCCGACCATCTCGCTCGATGAGCCGGTGCAGGCCCAGCCGCTGCCCGAACCGCCCGCGCCGGTGGAGGTGGTGGCCGTGCCCGAGGTGCTGCCGATGCCGGCGCAGTTGATGCCGGTGCCCGAGGCCGAAGACGCCAAACCTACGCCGGAACCGGCCGACGAGAAGGTGCGTGTCTCGCGCGCCAACGCCGAGGCCCGCGTCGCGCCCACGCGCGAGGGCTACGTCAACGCGATTCAGGTGTGGCCCTTCACCGATGGCGCGCTCTATCAGGTCTATGCGGCCGTGGGCCGCGTGACCGTGATTTCGCTCCAGCCGGGCGAGGAACTGGTGACGGTGGCCGCCGGCGATACCGTGCGCTGGATCGTGGGCGACACGTCCAGCGGCAGCGGCGCCGACCTGCGCGTGAACGTGCTGGTCAAGCCGATCCGCTCGGGACTCAAGACCAATCTCGTCATCACGACCAGCCGCCGCACCTATCTGCTGGAGCTGACCTCGACGGAAAAGACGTGGATGGCGTCGGCGTCCTGGGAGTACCCGCGCGACCGGATGCTGGCCTTGCAGCGCCAGGCGCAGGCGGCCAGCGCCGCAGCGCCGGTCGATACCGGGCTGGCGCTGGAGAACCTGCGCTTCCGCTACGCGATCAGCGGCAGCAATCCGCCGTGGAAGCCGCTGCGCGCTTTCGATGACGGCGAGAAGGTCTATATCCAGTTTCCGGCGGGCATCGCGCAAGGCGAGCTGCCGCCCCTGTTCGTCATCGGCGCGCAGGGCGATGGACAACTGGTGAACTACCGCTTCCGCTCGCCGTACTACATCGTGGATCGGCTGTTCGGCGCGGCCGAACTGCGCCTGGGCGGCGACAAGGGCGACGTGGTGCGAATCGAGCGCACGGACGGCGTTGCGCGGAGGAACTGACCATGAGCCAGGACGACACCCCCGACCTCGCCACGCCGCAGGCGGGCAAGGTCGCGCCCGAGGCGGTGGCGCTGCGCGCCCAGCCGCGCCCGGTCACGCGCCTGAACCGGCGCACGCTGGCCATCCTCGTCGGCAGCCTGTCGGTCGCCGTGCTCGGCGCCACGATCTGGTCATTGCAGCCACAGCGGCGCGGAGCCGGCGAGCAGACCGAGCTTTACAACGTCGATCGCGTGTCGAAGTCCGAAGGGCTGGACGCGCTGCCAACCGATTACTCGAAGCTGCCGGCCTTGCCGCCCGCCGCACCCGAGCTGGGGCCGCCACTACCGGGCGATCTTGGCCCGGCCATCGTGAAGTCGCAGCAGCCGGTGACGGCCGCCTACGCGGCCCCCGGCCACGACCCGAACGACGCGCTGCGCAAGGAAGCCGAAGCGGCTGCGGCATCGTCGGTGTTCTTCCGCTCGGGTTCGCAGAAGGCCGCGCCGGTAGCGCAGACGCAGGTGGCTGCCTCGCAGGGCTTCGCCGCCAATGCGGCGTTCGACCCACTGGCGGCTGGCCCGGCCTCGACGGCGGCCCAGCCTGCCGACCCGACCGCCGTACAGAACCGGCAAGACCAGAAAGAGGCGTTCCAGAAAGCCGGAACCACGGAAACCCGTAATTCCGGCAATCTGACCCTGCCGGCTTCGCCGTATCAGGTCATGGCCGGAACGGTGGTCGCCGGGGCGCTGGTGACGGGCATCAAGTCGGACTTGCCGGGCGACGTGATCGCCACGGTGACGGAGCCGGTCTATGACACGGCCACCGGCAAGTTCCTGCTGATCCCGCAGGGTTCGCGCATCCTGGGCAAATACAACAGCCAGGTCAGCTACGGGCAGAGCCGCGTGCAGGTGGTGTGGAACCGGATCATCCTGCCCGACACGTCTTCGCTCACGCTCGACAACCTGGCCGGCACCGACCCGGCCGGTTATGCCGGGCTGGAAGACGACGTGGATTGGCATTGGGGCCGCATCTTTGCCGGCGCGGCGCTGACCACGCTGCTGGGTGTCGGTGCCGAGCTGGCCGCGCCGGAGAACCGGCAGGACGGTGATCGCGTCATCATCGCCGGCCGCGACAGCGCCCAAGACAGCATCAATCAGGTCGGCCAAGAGATGACACGGCGCAACATGAACATCCAACCGACGCTGACCGAACGGCCGGGCCTGCCGGTTCGCATCATCGTCAACCGCGATCTGGTGCTGCGGCCGTACCAGCCGCTTTTCTTCAACAGGGGGACTTCACGATGACGACGCGCAAGCTGCGGCTGGGGCCGCTGCCGAAAACCGAATCCACGAAGCTGACCTTTGCTTGCCCGGCCAGCCTGAAAGCCGACCTCGACCGCTACGCCGCGCTGCACGCGCAGACCTACGGCGAAGCGGTCGATGCCACGGTGCTGATTCCGCACATGCTGGAAGCCTTCATGGCGGGGGATCGGGGATTCAGGAAGGGAGGCGCGGGCAAGGCCGCGCCGTCGAAGCCAAGCTGATGACGCCGGTTCCCGTGGTATCCATCCCTCGAACGCGCAGCCCAAGGCTGCGCGTTCTTCGTTCTGGAGGGCTGCGGCGTTGTGGGCTATGATGATGAGACGCGGCCGCCGTCTGCTGGCAATCGTCCCCGATGCAGCACGCTCCGGCTTTCTACCGCGACGCTCTTATGTGGCTCCTAGTCCACAACGCCGCAGCCCCGCAAAGCGGCCCGAAGTAGAGCTAAACCCGCGCCCCATATAGACTTCCGGCCATCAGGCTGTTTTCACAAAACACTTGACACCGGAACTTTTTTGTTTGTGAAGAAAATGATTGACTATACTGAACTCGTGAGGAGTTCTGAGTGGAGCGAGATATGGCGGTGGCGACATTTGCTGGCGGGTGCTTCTGGTGTCTTGATGCCGTTTTCTCGCAATTGGCGGGGGTTTACCGTGTCACCTCCGGCTATTGCGGTGGCTACAATGCGAACCCGACCTATGAAGAAGTGTGCTCGGGGGCAACGGGCCACGCCGAAGCGGTTCGAATTGACTTCAATTCGGAGCTGATTTCGTACCGCCAGCTTCTTGAAGTGTTCTTCGCCATACACGATCCGACCACGTTGAATCGCCAGGGAGCCGACGTTGGAACGCAATACCGTTCGGCGATCTTCGTTCATGCCCCGGAGCAGCGACGCGAGGCGCTGGAAATGGTTGAGAGCCTCGCAGCGGTCTTCTCTCCGTCCGCAGCGATCGTTACCGAGATAGCCGATGCGCCGGAGTTTTATCCGGCCGAGTCTTACCATCAAGGCTATTTCGCCGCCAATCCTGGCCAAGGTTACTGCACCGTGATCATCAATCCGAAGGTTGCAGCTTTCCGGCGGAAATTCCCGGCGCTGTTCAACGGTCGGGGATAGCCAGATGCCGCGTACTGGCGAAGAAAAGCCGCTACGCCATTGGCGCAGCGGCTGGTCAAATTCTGGTGGTGATGGGTGGAATTGAACCACCGACCTATGGGTTATGAATCCATCGCTCTAACCGACTGAGCTACATCACCGCACTCCCAAGGGCGCGGATTATAGTTGGGACGGCATTCTTCGGTCAACGGATTTTGCGGTCGACTATAATGCACTCCTGTTTCCAATAGCCGGACCCTTGCTATCCCGGCAATCCCTGATTCGGATAAACCTCTGTTCATGCCCAAGAAATTGTTCATCCGTACCTTCGGGTGCCAGATGAATGAGTACGATTCGGACAAGATGGCCGACGTGCTCAATGCTGCTGAAGGCGTTGTCAAGACCGACAACCCGGAAGATGCCGACATCATCCTGTTCAACACCTGTTCGGTGCGTGAGAAGGCGCAGGAGAAGGTGTTTCACGATCTTGGTCGGGTCCGCCACCTGAAGATGCGCAATCCCGATCTGGTCATCGGGGTCGGTGGCTGCGTGGCGAGCCAGGAGGGCGATGCCATTGTCGCCCGCGCGCCCTACGTCGATATCGTTTTCGGCCCGCAGACCCTGCACCGCCTGCCGCAACTGATTGCCGAGCGCAAGCGCCAGGGCAGGGCAGCGGTCGATGTCTCGTTTCCGGAAATCGAGAAGTTCGACGCCATGCCCCCCGCCGACGTGAAGGGGGCATCAGCTTTCGTCTCGATCATGGAAGGCTGCTCGAAGTTCTGCACCTTCTGCATTGTCCCTTACACTCGGGGTGGTGAGGTCTCGCGGCCGTTCGACGACGTCCTGACCGAAGTCGCCGGGCTGGCAGCCCATGGCGTCAGCGAAGTCACGCTGCTCGGCCAGAACGTCAATGCCTATCGTGGCGCCATGGCCGGAAGCGAAGAACTGGCCGATCTGGCCTTGCTGATCGAGTACATCGCCGAGGTCCCAGGCATCGAGCGCATCCGCTACACGACTTCGCATCCGCGCGAGATGACGCAACGCCTGATCGACACCTACGCGACTGTGCCGAAGCTGGTGTCGCATCTGCACCTGCCGGTACAGGCCGGAGCCGATCGCGTGCTGGCGGCAATGAAGCGCGGCTATACGGCGCTCGAATACAAGTCGGTCATCCGCAAGCTGCGGGCGGCGCGTCCGGACCTTTCGTTATCCTCCGACTTCATCGTCGGCTTTCCCGGCGAAACCGACGAGGATTTCGAAAAGACCATGAAGCTGATCGATGATATCGGTTTCGACACCTCCTTCTCCTTCATCTACAGCCCGCGTCCTGGCACTCCAGCCGTGGAAATGGACGATTCGACACCCGGCGAAGTCAAGGTGGCCCGTCTCGCGCGGCTACAGAAGCGGATCGAGGAACAGGCGCAGGTCATCAGCCAGGCAATGGTCGGCAGCGTGCAGCGCGTGCTGGTCGAAGGCAGGTCAAAGAAGGACGCCAATGAGCTGGCGGGACGAACCGACAACAACCGCGTCGTCAATTTCGCCGGCGGGTCCGGCGGTGGCGTGCGCCTCATCGACAGCTTCGTCGATGTGCGTATCACCAAGGCATTGCCCCACAGCCTGAGAGGCGAAATTGTCATCCTTGAAGAATAGGCCCCAGCCGAAGAGCAGGCCGGTGGACGCCGTGCTGGCACCGGTCGACAACGTCCTGCTGGCCAATTTGTGTGGTCCTCTCGACGAGAACATCCGCCAGATCGAAACCGGCTTTGACGTGACCATCCGGCGCCGCAACGAGCGCTTTTCGATCATTGGCGAGGAATCCGCGTTGACCGCGGATGCTATCCGCCATTTTTATGCAATGGCACGCGAACCGCTGTCGGTTGATGAAATACAACTCGGCCTGATCGAATTGGTCAACGCGCCAGTGCGCCGCATCTCACGCGCTACCGAAGGCCCGGTCGATGGCCCGCAACTGCTTACACGAAAAACTGACCTGCATGGCCGTACTCCGCGCCAGGTGGCCTACCTGAAGGCGATCCAGGAACACGACATCACCTTCGGCATCGGCCCGGCCGGGACCGGCAAGACCTATCTGGCGGTGGCTAGCGCCGTCGATGCCTTCGAGCGTGACCTTGTCGAGCGCATTGTCCTGACCCGTCCCGCGGTCGAAGCCGGGGAACGCCTCGGCTTCCTGCCCGGTGATCTGACCCAGAAGATCGATCCCTATCTGCGCCCGCTTTATGACGCGCTTTACGACCTGATGGGCCACGATCGCGTCAGCAAGCTGCACGAGAAACAGGCCATCGAGATCGCGCCCCTGGCCTTCATGCGCGGGCGCACGCTTAATCACGCCTTTATCATTCTCGACGAGGCGCAGAACACGACCCCCGAGCAGATGAAGATGTTCCTGACACGGATCGGCATTGGCGCCAAGGCCGTGGTTACCGGCGACCTGACCCAGATCGATCTGCCCAAGGCCCAGAAAAGTGGCCTACGCGAAGCGCATGACATTCTCAAGGGCGTGCGCGGACTGGCCTTCACGGAATTTCTGAAGGAGGATGTGGTCCGCCACCCGCTGGTTGCCCGGATCGTCGCTGCCTATGAGTCGCAGAGCAAGCAAACGCCTTGACCTTGCGGTGCAGTATGCCTGCAGGTGCGAAGGGTTGCCGTTGCGGACGGACTTCGTGCGCTGGGCACGGAGAGCACTGACGGGTGGCGCTCAGGTCACCATTCGCTTGGTCGATGTCGATGAGGGGCGGGCGCTGAACAGCGAATATCGTGGCAAGGACTACGCCACGAACGTCCTCTCCTTTCCGTATGAAACCGAGCCGCTGCTGATGGGTGACCTGGTCCTCTGCCCGCCAGTGGTGGCGCGCGAAGCGGCGGAGCAGGGCAAGTCGCTGGCGGCGCACTACGCGCACCTGACAGTGCATGGGATGCTGCACCTGCGAGGCTGGGATCACGAGAACGAAGGAGCTGCCCAGGCCATGGAAGACATGGAGCGGGAAATTCTCGCCGCGCTGGGCTTTCCCGACCCCTATGCCGCTTAGACATCATGGACAGTGACAGCAGACCGGGCCGAGTTGAGCAACTGACGTCGCTGCCGCCGCGAGCGCCCGACCATCGCCAGCAACCGACCAAAATGCCGTCTTTGACGTGCAGGCGCAAGCCCCGGGCCGTCGTCGTCAGCGGCTGCGGCGGTCGCGCCAGGGGGCCGGCCATCGACGTGCTTGACCAGATCCTGGGCGGTTTCGGAGCCGGACACGACGTCGAAGAAGTACGCGGCCGTATTGCCCTGAAGTGGACCGGTCCCAGCCGGGTCACGATAGCTGCCGCATTCGGTGCGGACCAAGTTGCTGCCTGAGCGGTTGGCATACCGCCTTGGCCTGGCCGTGCCGGTTGGTGTCGCGGGCGTTCTCTGCTTTGCGCCGTTTGGTCTGTTCTGGCTGGCCCCCCTTGTCTGGTTCGGACTGTTCGCCCTGTTGCAGCGCGCTGATTCGGCGCGTGAGGCCGCGCTGACTGGGCTTGCCTTCGGCTTGGGCTTCTTCGTGACCGGTGTCTCCTGGGTTTACGTCAGTCTTTCAGTGTTCGGGGGCATGCCGTGGTGGCTGGCCGGGGTCGCCGCTTTCCTCTTCTGCGCTGTCATGGCGCTGTTTCCGATGCTGGCAGGTGGCATTTTCAAGCGCTGGGCGCCGGACGCAGTGTGGCGCCAGGCGCTGTTCTTCGCTGCGTTGATTGCTGCGGTCGACTGGCTCAGGAGCTGGATTTTCACGGGCTTCCCGTGGCTGGCAGTTGGCTACTCGCAGGCGCCGCCCAGCCCGCTCGCCGGTTTTGCGCCATTGCTCGGCGTGCACGGTCTGTCGCTGCTGGTGGCGCTGTCGGGCGCGTTGCTGCTGCGCTGGAAATTCGGACTCCTCTTTCTGGCAGTGAGCGTTGCTGCCGGGTTCGGGCTGCAGCACGTGCAGTGGACGGAACCCGTCGGTGAGCCGATCAGTGTCGCCCTGATCCAGGGCAACATCCCGCAGGAGATGAAATTCCGGCCGGAGGCCTTTTTCCGCACCTTGAATCTTTACCGGCGGCTGGTTTCGGAGAATCCGGCGCAACTGACCATCCTGCCGGAGACAGCGGTCCCGGCATTCTTCGACCAACTGCCGCCGGATCATGCCGAATTTCTGAAGTCAGCCGCGCAACAGCACGGCGGCGATATTGTCTTCGGCACCATCACCGGTCAGGGTGACCAATACTGGAACAGCGCGGTCAGCCTCGGTGCTTCGCCGCGCCAGAGTTACAGCAAGACGCACCTGGTGCCGTTCGGTGAATTCATTCCGCCCGGTTTCTCGTGGTTCATGCGTCTTGCCAGCATCCCGATGTCGTCATTCTCGCGCGGGCCGGAGACGCAGGCGCCGCTCGCCGTTGCCGGCCGACAGGTCGCGGTCAACATCTGCTACGAGGATGTTTTTGGTGAGGAAATCATCCGTTCCCTGCCGCACGCCGGCATTCTCGCCAACCTCTCGAACACTGCCTGGTTCGGGCGTTCTCTGGCCCAGCCGCAGCACCTGCAGATCGCCCGCATGCGCGCAGTCGAGACCGGGCGCCCGATGCTGCGCGCGACCAACACCGGCATGACCGCGGTGATCGGCGCCGATGGTTCTCTGCAGGCCATTCTTCCGGCGTTCGTGCAAGGCGTGCTCAGGGCCGAGGTCAGTGCCTATCAGGGAATGACGCCTTATGCCCGTTACGGCAATCTCGCCTTCCTGGTGCTGGTCGGCCTCTGTCTGCTGGCAGGGCAGCGGCGGCGCCGCCAGAACGCTATCGCCTGATCGTTGGCAAGAATTCCGGCGCCCGGCTCGATCGAAGCTCGCCGATTACTGCTTTCTGGCTGTCTGCGGACTGCTGCTTTTCCGCTCGAGCCGCCTGCTGTGACGATTGAGGCTGCCGCTGAGCTGGGCAATGATTTCCGACGCGGCGTTGACGATCTGGCTGGAACCGAAGCCGGCGCGGGTCATTTCCTTGAAGAAGGACTTGGCGAGGATATTGGCCATCTGGTCCGGGTCCGGCAGGGTGCTCGCGATCGCATTCCCGATCTCGCTGTTCGCCGCCTGTACCAGCGCCATCTGAGCAAAGCGCGAATTCAGGATGCTCCGAAGCTGTACCACCTGGATAGCCTTGCCAACAAACATTGCGACCACTTCGAGCAGGCGAAGGTCATCGACATTGAAGGGGCGCCCTTGCCGATGCTCGCTGACGTTGATGACACCGATGATGTCGCCATTGATCGGGACAGGCACGGACAGCAGGCTCTTGCGCGGATCCTTTCCCCGCCGCGCCTGCTGTGCAAACTCGGAATGTTCGATATCTTCGATCAGCAAAGGCTTGCCGGTGGCGATCACGTGTCCCGCAATTCCGTCGCCGGTCCCGGCGGACTCCCTGTAGGCAGCAGCGGGCAAGGGACCAGAGGTCGAGCAGACCCGCATGCGCGGGCTCTCAGCATCACCATCGTTGAGCAGTATCAGCGAACAGTTTTCGGCATTGAGCACGCTGGCCGCAGTCGCCGCCAGTCGCTGCATGTTGTCGTCAAAATTCTCCCCTTCCAGAAAACTGGCCAAATCCTGCAGCCTGATCAGGGGGTTTTCCGTGTGGTCCATTGCAGTCCTCGAGAATCGCGCGGGAGCCGCATTATAGGCAGGTGGCCCGGTCACCGGTAGACGAGGCGGCCCGGTTCGGCGAATGGGGCCACGGTTGCGCGATTCCGGGTGAACTTCATCAACACGCGCAGCGGCCTGATTGCCGGTCCGTGCGCCGGGGAAATCCGGCCTGCGCCCCTTCTCGGCAATCAATGCCGCCTGGTGAACCCCGGTCGATAGCGATGCCGCTACCCGAGGGTGGGCATCAATTCGTCCGAAGACGCTGGGCGGCCTGTTCCAGGCGCTTCTTCTCGGCAAGTACCTTGGTCGAATAACGGCGATCGGGATCATTGACCGCGCCGCCGAACTGCTGCAAGCCATTTTCGACGCCGCCCGAGCGGCTGATCGACTCGCGCAGAACCTTTGCGCCGACCGTCACATTGGTCAGCGGATCGAGAAAGCCTGAACGGTCGAGGTCGTCCGGCAACTTGTTGAGGTGATAGCGCGGTACAACCTGCATCAGACCCGTTGCGCCCACCGCGCTCTGCGAGTAGGGATTGAAGGCGGACTCGACACCGATGACTGCGATGATCAGCAGTGGATCGAGGCGCAACTCCTTGCCCGCCGACTGCGCGGCGGCGAATATGGGCTCGAGCGCTTCGTTCGATACGCGATAGTGCTTCGAGACATAGTCGAGGGCGCCCCGCATCTTCGGGCTCAGCGCTGGTGTCGATTGCTCGGCTGGCTCTTCGGAGGCGGACATTTCGTCATCTGCGACCTCGGAGGAGGAAATCAGGGTCTTGAGCCCGTCGATCAGGCCGGAATGCCCGGCTTGAATGCCGAAAAGGCCGACGAGGAAAACCAGCCCGACAACCATCAGGAACTTCTGAAGCAGGGCAGTTACTGCAAGAGCAGCCCGCAGAAAAGCGGGCGGAAGAGCGGTCGAAGTGAACATGCGACCTCCTAGACTGTTGCCACTGGCGCGAGATATCCACGACAGCGAACGGTTACAGGGGGAACGACACCGGGACGGAAGCCAGTCTGAGTTGAGAATGCGCCATGCTTGGCGCAGACTGAAGCCGGTGCTGCAAGGTAGTGAAGGTCGCAAGATACCGATTGAACTGCTTCCAGTCAAACAAAAAGCTAGAGGCTCGCGCCTAATCTGTTGTCTGGCAACAACATGTTTCGGCAATTTCGCCGCAGCAAACGCGCCACTGACGGATGATGGCGCGCCTCTTGCCAGGCACCGGCAAGGTCGGCGGAGCCTGCCGGGAATGGCCAAAAGCTAGTAAAATTAGAGGTCTTCCGTCTTTCCGAGTGAGTCCGATGACCACCAGCAAGAAACCAACCTTCCAGGAGGTCATCCTGCGTCTTCAGGAATACTGGGACACGCATGGCTGCGCGCTGCTGCAACCTTACGACATGGAAGTTGGCGCCGGCACCAGCCACACGGCAACCTTCCTCCGCGCCATCGGCCCCGAACCGTGGAACGCCGCTTACGTGCAACCGTCGCGCCGCCCCAAGGACGGACGGTATGGCGAGAACCCCAACCGCATGCAGCACTACTACCAGTACCAGGTGGTGCTCAAGCCGGCTCCGGAAGACATTCTCGAGCTTTATCTCGGCTCGCTCGAAGCGCTCGGCTTCGATCTCAAGCAGAACGACGTGCGTTTCGTCGAGGACGATTGGGAGAACCCGACGCTCGGCGCCTGGGGCTTGGGCTGGGAGGTCTGGATGAACGGCATGGAGGTGACGCAGTTCACTTACTTCCAGCAGGTCGGCGGCATCGACTGCAAGCCGATTACCGGCGAAATCACCTACGGCATCGAACGTCTGGCCATGTACCTGCAGGGGGTCGAGAACGTCTTCGACCTGACGTGGACGAATGGCCTGACCTACGGCGATGTCTACCACCAGAACGAGTTCGAGCAGTCGGCCTACAATTTCGAGCATAGCGACGTGGAATTCCTGTTTCACGCCTTCGCTGCCCACGAGAAGCAGGCGCAGCACCTGATGGGCGTCAAACTGGCGCTGCCCGCCTACGAGCAGGTGCTGAAAGCCGCGCACACCTTCAACCTGCTCGACGCCCGTGGCGCGATTTCGGTGACCGAGCGCGCCGCCTATATCGGCCGCATCCGCAACCTCGCGCGTGCCGTCGCCCAGAGTTACCTGGAGAGCCGCGCCCGTCTCGGCTTCCCGATGGCGCCGAAGGAATGGGCCGCCGAAGTTCTCGCCCAGATCGAAAAGAAAGCCGCCTGACCATGTCGTCCAAGAACCTGCTCGTTGAACTGTTCGTCGAGGAACTGCCACCCAAGGCGCTGAAGAAGCTCGGTGAAGCGTTTGCCCAGACCCTTGCCCAAGCGCTGAAAAATGCCGGTCTGGCAGCGTCGACCGCGGCAGTCACGGCCTACGCCTCGCCGCGTCGTCTGGCCGCCCATGTCACCGATGTTGCTGATGTCGCCGCTGACATGCCGGTCATGCACAAGCTGATGCCGGTGGCCGTCGGTCTCGATGCCAACGGCAACGCGACGCCGGCGCTGCTCAAGAAACTGGCGGTGCTGGGTGCTGACGGCGCTGCTGCCGCCAGCCTGCGCCGCGACAGCGACGGCAAGACCGAGGTCCTGTTCTACGACAGCCTGGCCAGGGGTGCGACACTGGCCGAGGGCCTGCAGAAGGCTCTTGAAGCGGCGCTCGCCGGATTGCCGATCCCCAAGGTGATGAGCTACCAGTTGCAGGATGGCTGGAGCAGTGTCAATTTTGTCCGTCCGGCGCACAAGCTTGTGGCGCTGCACGGTGCCGATGTCGTCCCGGTTTCCATCCTCGGCCTGAGCGCGGGCCGTGAAACGCGGGGCCACCGCTTCGAAGCCGCCGTCGATCCGGTCGTCATCGCCGACGCCGACGCTTACCCCGAGGCGCTGCGACGCGATGGCGCGGTGATCGCCAGCTTCGGCGAGCGCCGCGCCGAGATTGCCCGTCAGGTATCCGCCGCTGCCGCCAAGGCCGGTCCCGACCTGACGCCGATTGACGACGACGCGCTGCTCGATGAAGTCACGGCGCTGGTCGAGCGACCGAACGTGCTGGTCGGGCAGTTCGAGGAGGAATTCCTCGCCGTGCCGCAGGAATGCCTGATCCTGACCATGAAGGCCAACCAGAAGTACTTTCCGCTGCTCGACGCGGCCGGCAAGCTGACCAACAAGTTCCTTGTCGTCAGCAACATCAGCCCGGCCGACCCGAGCGCGGTGATCGGCGGCAACGAGCGCGTCGTCCGTCCACGCCTGGCCGACGCCAAGTTCTTCTTCGACCAGGATCGCAAGAAGACGCTGGAATCCCGCGTCCTCGGCCTGGCCAAGGTCGTCTATCACAACCGGCTGGGCACCTTGGGCGAGCGCGTCGAGCGGGTCTGCGTCATCGCCAAGGCGATTGGCGAGCAACTCGGCGGCGAGGGCCTTGCGCTGCAGGCCGAACAGGCCGCCCTGCTGGCCAAGGCCGACCTGCTGACCGACATGGTCGGCGAGTTCCCTGAGCTGCAGGGCATCATGGGCCGCTACTACGCCCTGCACGATGGTCTGGCCGCGGAGATCGCCGATGCCATCGAAGACCATTACAAGCCGCGTTTCGCCGGCGACTCTCTGCCGCGCGGCCAGGTGGGAACCATCGTCGCGCTGGCCGACAAGTTGGAAACGCTGGTCGGCATGTTCGGCATCGGCCAGATTCCGACCGGCGACCGCGATCCGTTCGCGCTGCGCCGTCATGCTCTGGGCACCATCCGCATGCTTGCAGAAAACAACCTCGATCTACCCCTTGACACCCTGCTGAAAACCGCTGGCGCACCGTTTGCTGCGGTCGACGGCTTCAAAGCGGCAGAATCCGTGCTGGCTGATTTTATCTACGACCGCCTCGCGGGCAACCTGCGCGAGCAGGGCTACACGGCGCAGGAAGTCGATGCCGTGGTTGCGCAGCGGCCGCAGCGCCTTGGCGACATTCCCAAGCGTTTGGCCGCCGTTCGTGCTTTTTCCGCGCTGCCGGAATCGGCTGCGCTTGCCGCCGCCAACAAGCGAATCGGCAACATCCTGAAGAAGGTCGAGAATGCGGTCGAAGCCGTGGTCGACACCGGGTTGCTCAAGGACAGCGCCGAGATCGCGCTGCACGATGCCCTGGTCGATGTCGTTCCCCGCGCCGATGCCGCCTTCGAAACCGGCGACTATGCCGAATCGCTGCAGGTGCTGGCCGCGTTGCGCGTCCCGGTCGACGCCTTCTTCGACGGCGTCATGGTCAATGCCGACGATCCGGCGTTGCGCGCCAATCGCCTCGGCCTGCTTGCCAAGCTGCACGGCGCGATGAATCGCGTCGCGGACATTTCCAAGCTGTCAGCCTGACCCGGGAAAGGCCAAGCCATGAAACTCGTCATTCTTGACCGCGACGGCGTGATCAATTTCGATTCCGCCCAGTTCATCAAGTCCCCGGCCGAATGGAAGCCGATTCCCGGCAGCCTGCAGGCCATTGCCCGGCTAAACCAGAGTGGCTATCGCGTCGTTATCGCGACCAACCAGTCAGGTATCGGGCGCAGCCTGATGGATATGGATGCACTGAACGACATCCACGAAAAGATGCACAAGGCGCTGTTTGCCGCCGGCGGCCGCATCGATGCCATCTTCTATTGCCCGCACACGGGCGATTCGGCCTGTGAATGCCGCAAACCCAAGGCCGGGATGTTCAAGCGCATTTCCGAAACCATGAATGTCGATCTCAAGGGCGCCCCGTCGATCGGCGATTCGCTGCGCGATCTTCAGGCTTCCGCAGCAGCTGGCTGCGTGCCGATGCTGGTGCGCACCGGCAAGGGCGAGACGACCCTGGCCGAGGGCAACCTTCCGGAAGGGACACAGGTCTTCGACGATCTGTCGGCGGCGGTTGACAGGATCCTCGCGCCCAAGAAGAAATGAACACGTTCCGTTCCATCCTGTTTGCCGTCTGGGGCGGCTTGTGGACCCTGCTGGTCGCCCCCATGGTCATCATTGCCGCCATCGTTCTGCGCGGGCTTTGGGGCTACCACTTCGGCAAGCTGTGGCGTCTTGGCATTCAGTGGGGCGTCGAGAACCTGCTCGGCATCCGGCCGCGGGTGGTTGGCCTCGAAAACATGCCGGCGGAGCCTTGCGTCATTCTCTCCAAGCACCAGTCGGCTTGGGAGACGATGACTATCCAGGACTATGTTCCGCAGGGCGCCTATTGCGTATTCGTGCTCAAGAAGGAGTTGCTGCGTGTGCCGCTGATCGGCTGGGGGCTCGGCGCGATGAAGATGATCTCGATCGACCGCGCGGCCGGGAAGCTGGCGCTCGATCTGGTCGTCGAGCAGGGGCGCGAGCGGTTGCAAAAGGGTTTCTACGTGATCATTTTCCCGGAAGGGACCCGCGTGGCGCCAGGCGAGACGCGGCGCTACAAGGCCGGCGGGGCCTACCTGGCGACTCGGGTTGGCTGCAAGGTTGTCCCGGTCGCCCACAATTCGGGCGAACTGTGGCCACGCCAGGCTTTCATCAAGAAGCCCGGCCTTGTCACCATCAGCATTGGCCCGGCTTTCGACGCGACCGGGATGACCGAAGCCGAAGTCAATCAGCGTGTCGAAACCTGGATCGAAGGCGAGATGCGCCGGATTTCCCCGCACCGCTACCCCAATGCCCGGACCAGCGCCGCCTGAAACGCCACGCCGCATTGCGATTGCCGGGCAGGCCGTCGACTACCATTTGCGGCGCAGCCGGCGGCGCACCATCGGCCTCGTCATCGACCAGCGCGGCCTGCGTGTCGGCGCACCGCTGCGG
>WBZP01000488.1_pt1 | contig 53315 bp, 47 predicted proteins | sample 5204301 | NCBI WGS metagenome assembly WBZP01 (sample SAMN12412401, study PRJNA552823) | activated sludge metagenome | isolation source: activated sludge from nitrification reactor of wastewater treatment plant... | place: USA: Pennsylvania | collected 2017
GGGGGAGTAGATCGAGCTCAGGCCCGGCTCGAAGGTCGGGGTGCGCTCGGCCCGGGGTGTGGAGGCGACCATCTCGGCGAGCTGGCGGATGTACTCCGGAGTGGTGCCGCAGCAGCCGCCGACCACCTCGACGCCGAACTCCTCGACGAATCGGCGCTGGTGGGCGACGAAGTCCTCGGCGGTCAGGTCGTAGTGCATGTGGCCGTCGACGACCGACGGGAGCCCGGCGTTCGGCAGCACGGAGATGGGGATGCGCGAGTACTGGGCGAGGTGCCGGACGTGCTCGCCCATCTCCTCGGGTCCCGTCGCGCAGTTGATGCCGATCACGTCGGGGTGCATGGCGTCGAGGGCGACCAGCGCGGCGCCGATCTCGGTGCCCGGCAGCATGCGGCCGGTCAGCTCGATCGTGACCTGGGTCTGGATCGGGACGGTGCGGCCGACCTCCTCCATGGCGGCCCGGCAGCCGTTCATGGCCGCCTTGATGCCGAGCAGGTCGAACTGGGTCTCGATCAGGAGCAGGTCGACGCCCCCCTCGAGCAGGCCGCGCGCCTGCTCGGTGACCTGGTCGCGAAGCTCGGCGTAGCGGACCTGGCCGAGCGACGCGAACCGGGTGCCCGGCCCGATCGAGCCGGCGACGAACCGGGGCCGCTCGGGAGTGGAGTGCCGGTCGGCGACCCCGCGGGCCAGGGCTGCGGCCATCCGGTTGAGCTCGACGGTGCGATCGCCGAGCCCGTACTCGCCGAGGGTGGCCCGCATGCCCCCGAAGGTGTTGGTCTCGATGACCTCGGCGCCGGCCTCGAGGTACTCGGCGTGCATGCGGGCGATCAGCTCCGGACGGGTCTCGACCAGGATCTCGGGGCAGCCCTCGAGCTCCGGGGTGCCGTAGTCCTCCACGGTCAGGTCCTGTTCCTGCAACCACGTCCCCGCGGCGCCGTCGAAGACGACGACGTGGTCCGCGATCGCGGCCAGGTAGGGGGAGGCGGGCGAGCTCGGAGCAGTGTCAGCCATAGGTGGGACCGATGCTACTTGCGGCCCCCGTGGCGCTCCCCAGCCGCCGGCGCCGTCGGTAGGCTCCCCGGCGGATGGACATCTACACGCGCAAGGGCGACGACGGCACGACCGGGCTCCTCTACGGAGGGCGGGTCCGCAAGGACGATCCGGCGCCCGCCGCCTACGGTGACGTCGACGAAGCGCAGTCCGCCATCGGTGTGGCCCGGGCGCACGCCGCGGCCGCGGTTCCCGACGGCGCCCACGTCGCCGACACCGCGGACGAGCTCGTGCAGCTGCTCGTCCGGATCGAACGCGACCTGTGGGTGGCGATGTCCGAGTTGGCCACCGCGTCGGGCAACCGCCACAAGCTGAGCGCCGGCACGTCTCTGGTCACCGAGTCGATGGTGAGCGACCTCGAGGCCACCATCGACGACGTCATGGGCCGCTTCGAGGTCCCGCGCGAGTTCGTCGTGCCCGGCGAGACCGTAGTGGCCGCCCACCTCGACGTGGCCCGAACCGTCGTGCGGCGCGCCGAGCGCAGCGCCCTGGCCGCGGCCGAGGACGGCTCCCAGGTCGTCCCCTACCTCAACCGGCTGTCGGACCTTCTGTGGGCCCTCGCCCGCTGGCAGGAGGGCCGATCGCTGACCACCCGTTCGGTGAACGACGGCTTGTCGTGACCCGCCGCGATCGGCCGGTCGCTCGGTGCCCTTCCTTCGCTCGACCGCCGTCCCCACCCATCACCCCGTCCGTGACCAGCACCAGGAGCTGAAGATGACCGAACCCGTCGACGTCAAGGTCGCCAAGTCCACCCCGTCGGGGGCCACCGCGGTGGCTGTCACCGCCCACAGCGACCGGCTGAACAGGGTGCCCGGCCTGCGCAAGGCGGCCCTGGAGCGGGCGGGCTTCTCCGGCGCCGTGGGCACCACCGCCACCTTCGACGACGGGGAGCGGGCCACCGTCGTGGTCGGGCTCGGTCCGTCCACGACGAGCGGTCCGGGCCGCACCGACGCCCTGCGCCGCGGTGCCGCCGCGTTCGCCCGGGCGGTGGGCCGACACCGTCGGGTCGCGTTCGAGGTCCCCGACCCGTCGGCGGTCGATGACCTCGCCGCAGTCGCCCGGGCCCTGACCGAGGGGCTGGTGCTGGGGTCCTACCGCTTCGACGACCTGCGCTCCGCCGCGAACGTCAAGCCGGGCCTGGCGACCGCGACCCTCGTGATCGGCGACGACAACGCCGCGGTGCGTTCGGCTCGCGACGGGGTGCGGGCGGGGGCCGCGGTCGCCGATGCCGTCTGCTTCGCCCGCGACCTGGTCAACACCCCCGGCGGCACCCTGACCGCCCCGGAGCTCGCGGATCGGGCCGCGGCCCGCGCCACGGCGGCGGGCATCGGTGTCGAGGTCCTCGACCTGGCGGCCATCGCCGAGGCCGGCCTGGGCGGGCTGATCGCCGTCAACCGGGGATCGACGATCGAACCCCGACTGGTCACCCTGACCTACGAACCCGACGGGGCCGATGACGACACCCCGACCGTCGCCCTGGTCGGCAAGGGCATCACCTTCGACTCCGGTGGCCTGTCCCTGAAGCCGGCGGCGTCGATGATGGACATGAAGTGCGACATGGGCGGCGCGGCGGCGGTGATCTCCGCGATGTGCGCGCTGCCGGCGCTGGGAGTCGGGGTGCGCGTGGTCGGCATCACCCCGATGACCGACAACATGATCAACGGAGGCGCCCAGCGTCCGGGCGACGTCTACACCGCCCGCAACGGCACGACCGTCGAGGTGCTCAACACCGATGCCGAGGGCCGGCTGGTCCTCGGCGAGGCGCTGATCCTGGCCTCGGAGCAGGAGCCGGCCGCGATCGTCGACCTCGCCACCCTGACCGGGGCCTGCATGGTCGCCCTGGGGGACCGCATCGCCGGTCTGATGTCCAACGACGACGGCCTCCGCGCCACCGTCGCGGAGGCCGCCGCGACCGCAGGGGAGCGGGTGTGGCCGTTGCCGTTGCCCGAGGACTACCGCCCCCGCCTCGACAGCGCCGTGGCCGACATCAAGAACATCACCTCCCAGACCGGCGGAGGGACGCTGACCGCGGGGCTGTTCCTACGGCACTTCGTCGGCGAGGGGATCCCGTGGGCGCATCTCGACATCGCCGGTCCGGCGTTCCTGCAGGAGCCCGACGGCGAGCAGCCCAAGGGGGCGACCGGCTTCGGCGTCCGGACCCTTCTCGCCCTTCTCGAGGGCTGGGGCGCCGACGGAGCCGACGACTCCCCGGACGACGATGGCGACGAGGACACCGACGACGCCTGAGCGCCGGTCCGGTGACGCCGAGGGGGCCCGACCCGGCGATTCGACCGCCGGCTTCGTCGTGGCCCTCGAAGGCGTGTCGCGGACCTTCGCCACGGACCCGCCCGCCGTTGCGCTCGACGGGGTCGACCTGGCCGTTGCCGCCGGGTCGTTCACGGCGGTCCTCGGACCGTCCGGCAGCGGCAAGTCGACGCTGCTGGGTGTCCTGGCCGGAACGGTGCGCCCCGACTCGGGCACGGTCCACGTCGGGGGCCGTGAGGTGGACGCGCCCGGACGCCACGTGCCGCCGGAGCACCGCCGGGTCGGGCTCGTCCCCCAGGACGGCACCCTGTTCCCGCACCTCGACGTAGCCGGCAACGTCGCCTTCGGCCTGTCGGGACGACCCCGGTCCCAGCGACGCGAACGGGTGGCCGAGATGCTCGAGCTGGTCGGGCTGGCGTCGTTGTCCTCCCGTCGACCCGACGAGCTCTCCGGCGGCCAACAGCAGCGGGTCGCCCTGGCCCGGGCGCTGGCCCCGGCACCCGACGTCGTGCTGCTCGACGAGCCGTTCAGCGCGCTCGACACGTCGCTGCGGGCCTCCCTGCGCGCCGAGGTCGCCCGGGTGCTGAGCGACGCGGCGACCACCGCCATCCTCGTCACCCACGACCAGGAGGAGGCGATGACCATGGCCGACCGGGTCGTGGTGCTGCGTGACGGGCGTATCGTGCAGGACGCAACGCCGAGCGAGGTGTACCGGACGCCGTGCGACGAGTGGGTGGCGGGCTTCGTGGGCGACGCGGTCCTGCTCGACGGCGAGCTGCTCGACGGCCCGGTGGGCGGTGGGACCCGGGTCCGGTGCGTGCTCGGTGACCTCGAGGTCGACGTGGCTCCGGGTGGTCGGTCCGCCGACGGCCCGGTCCGGGTGTTCCTCCGACCCGAGCAGGTGTGGCGGCGCGGCCCGGACGCCGGGGGCGAGGTGGGGGATGAGCCGGTCGGTCGGGTGGTGCACGCCCGGTTCACCGGCGCGGACCTGGTGGTCCGACTCGACGTGTCCGGCCGCGAGGTGACGGCTCGGTGGCCGTCGTCGTTCGGTGACGTGTCCGTCGGCGACCTGTTGGCGCTCCGGGTCCTGGGCCGTGGGGTCGCGTTCCCCCGCGATCCGGATTCGACCTGACGTCTCCCGGACCGCGGCTGGGAACTGCGAGCATCGGCGGTGGCGTGGGGCGCGGCCGGTCGGCGCGGACGTCGGTCACGGTCGATTCGTCCGGTGGATCCGTACCCAGTCGGCATGGACCCGACGCAGCACCGACGGGAGCTGGCGGACCTGGCGGGCGCTCAGCAGCGGCAGGTGGGTGCGGACGTCGATCTGGTCCTCGGCGCACCGTCGCATCAGTCCGAACGTCTCGGCCCGGGCGAGCGTGCGGCTGATCGGCGCGTTGCGGCCCGTGCCTCGTCCGAGCCCCAGGGCCAGGGACGTCTCGAGGAGCCCGACCCGGAAGCCCTCGGGGTGCTCGTCGAGACCGCGGGTGAACCGACGGAGCAGGACCACGGTGCTCGGGCCGACGATCGCCAGCCAGAACCTCTCCACGTAGGGGTCGTCCGGCCTGACGCCGACCAGCGCCAGACGGCTGTCCCACCACGGCTTCACGGTGAGCCGTTCGGGAGGTTCGCCCGGGGACGGGTCGATCGGTCCCGATCCGCGGTGGGGAGGCAGGTCGACGGCGGTGCGGGTCACGTTCCACTCCTGGTGACGGCGCGTCGGTCCGGCGTTGCGGAGATCCGACGGGGCGGGAGGGGAAGTGAGGCGACCGCCGCAGCGACCGCAGGCACACGGTCGCGCCATCGGGTGGCCGTGGGCAACGGGGAGCGCGACCCGGTGTTCGCCGTTCGTGCCGTCACGGACACCTGTTCCACTTGGTGACGGCATCTGTCCCCGGAGGCACCCTCCACCGCGTCGGGATCGGACCCCTGGCGGAGTCAGGTGCGGGCGTCGAGTCGTTCGACGTCGTAGTCGCCGAACGAGCCGTCCGCGGTCACGATCACGAGCGACTCGAGCTGGGCCTGGGCGATGAGCATCCGGTCGAACGGGTCGCGATGGTGCGGAGGAAGCGCCGCGGCGCGCCGGGCGTGGTCGGCGGCGATGTCGAGCGGGGTGAATCCGGTGTTCGCGAGGGCGTCGACGAGGTCCTCGGGAAGGGTGAGCCTGCCGAGTGACTCCTTGGTCCCCAGCTCCCACGGAGTGACGGCCGAGTACAGGACGACATCCGCGTCGGTCAGAGCGGCTCGGCTGGTCGGCCCCAGGGCCGCGGCGCCGCCGAGCCACCAGAGCGCGACGTGGCTGTCGATGAGGAGTCTTCTCACAGGGCGCTGTCCGCCGAGCGGTCGAACATCTCGATCACGTCGGGATCGGACCCGACGACGTCGTCGGGAACCTCGAACCGTCCAGACCACGCTCCGGGGGTTCGGACGGGGGCGGAGGTGGTCCATGGCACGAGTCGGGCCACAGGTCTGCCGTTGCGGGCGAGGATCACCTCGTCACCTTCCTCGACGGCCCGGATGAGAGCGGACAACCGGGACTTGGCCTCATGGGTGTTCACGACCAGTGTCGACATGGTCCTGGTCTAGCTAAGGCCAAATCGCTGTCGGGGCTTCTTCCGATAGGGTGTGTTCGATGTTCGTGACGTCACGTACGCCCATCGGCCGGGAGCTCATCGAGGCGTGCCGGGCCGCGGGGGTGGACGTCACGGCGCCGGCAGGGCGCCTGACGGTTGACGGCGTCGTCCTCGACATCGACGTCATCGAGCGCAGCCATCCGCACCCGGGCGAGCTGGCGGCTCTCGTCGAATCCCAAGGGGGCCGGGAACCGGGTCTGGTGGTGGCGGACAGGATCAGCGCGGCGGGCCGCGACGTGCTGAGGGCCGCGGGGTGGAGCTGGCTCGACCGCCGAGGGCACCTCCGGGTGTGGCGACCCGGCCTGCGGCTGGAGACCGACGTCGCCCTCGGCGGTTCCGACGGACGGGGAACGAGGTCGTCGCCGTGGACCGCCGTCGGCCTCGAGGTCGCCCTCCACGCGCTGTGCCACCCCGACGACGCGGTCCGGGCGCGGGCTGTCGCGTCGGAGATCGGCCGCAGCGTCGGCGGGACCCAGGAGGTGATCGGGCGGTTCGCCGAGAACGGCCTCATCGGTCGCACCAGCCGACGACCGTTGCTGCCGGACCTGTTCTGGGAGACCGCCGCTCACTGGCCCGACGACGACTGGACCGCCGTGGCCGCGGAGCTTTCCGACGTCGTCGCCGTCCTGGGCGCCGACGCGATGGTCCGTGTCGACGAGCGCGCCGCCACCCTGGGCGGGGCGCGCATCGCCGCGGCGGCATCGCTCCCGGCGCGGTGCTACGTCCACTCGCGGGGCGCGCTGAGGCGGGTCCGATCGGCCTTCGGTTCCGCCGGGGCGCCGCGGACCTTCCTGCGGATGTCGCCGGTGGGCTGGTTGCCCGAGCTGGAAGGGTTCGGCCCCGACGAGGACCACCCGTGGCACGTCGCGGCGCCGATGGTGTGTGCCCTGCGCCTGGCCCGGGACCCGGCCCGGGGTCGCGAGATCGTCGAGGACTGGGGCGTGGTGCCGGGCGACGCGACGTCGGAGGATGCTTCGTGACCGGACCCGTGGTGCTGACCGGTCGGCCCGGCGGCACCACCGCCCGCTCGGTCGAGGTCCTGGCCGGGCTGCCCGCGGAGTTCCGCCTGATCGGGGGTCTGGCCGTCCTGTGTCGGGTCGGGGTGCCGCACCGCGCCACGGTGGACCTCGACGCCCTGGCCCGGGGCCTCGACTCCTTCGACCCGGGGCTGCGCTCCGTGGCGCTGTCGGCCCCGGGCGGCGGTCAGTACCTGATGGAGGGCCGCCTGGAGCTCGACGTGATCGACGTCGGCGATGCGGACGCCCACGACCTGGTCGCCGAGCTCGTCGCGGCGGGGGAGCCGCTGACCGACCTGGAGGTCAACGCGGTCGCCCACGCCTGGGCCCACGACGTCGCCACCGGGCTGGACCTGGTCGTCGTGTCCGAGCTCGACGGCACCGTGCTGGCATCCGCTCCCGATCGGCTCGTCGCCAGTCCCGGCGGCCTGGTCGCGATGAAGGCGACCACGATCCCCCTGCGGGCCAGCTCCAAGCCGGAGAAGCGCGCGAGCGACCTGTACGACCTGGGCCGGTTGCTCGGATCGACCGGGGGGTGGGCCGAAGAGCTCGCAGGTGCCCCCGGGGTGCTGGCCGACGCCGTGCGTGAACGGGTGCGGGGCTGGTTCGTCGACCCGGGTGGTCGGGACCGGACCTTCCGCGACACCCGCCGCTTCGACGAGGTCCTCCTCGACCTCGACGACGTCGCCGACGCGGTCGAGGAGGCCTGGCCGTAGGCTCGCTCGATGACCGAGCGAGTCGACGCTCCCTCCGGCCCGGACGACCCGGACGACCCGGCTCGCGCCGAGGACATCGACCGGGCCCGGGAGCTGCTGGGCGCCGCCGGCCGTGTCGTGGTCCTCAGCGGGGCGGGCATCTCGACCGACTCCGGGATCCCCGACTTCCGCGGGCCCGACGGGGTGTGGACCCGGGACCCCGAAGCCGAGCGCCTGGCCACCATCGACGTGTACCTGGCCGAGCGCAGCGTGCGAGAGCGGGCGTGGCGTCGCCGCATGGACCACCCGGCGTGGACCGCTGAGCCCAACGCCGGGCACCGGGCGCTGAGGGACCTGGACCTCCAGGGGCGGATGCACCTGCTGGTCACCCAGAACATCGACGGTCTGCACCTGACCGCGGGTCACGACCCCGACGACGTCGTGCAGGTCCACGGCTCGCTGCCCGAGTCGCACTGCGTGCGCTGCGACTGGTCCGGCCCGACGCGTGACGTGTTCGACCGGGTGCGCTCCGGTGAGCTCGATCCGGCGTGTCCTGACTGCGGTGGGATCCTCAAGCCCCGCGTCGTGTTCTTCGGCGAGGCCCTGGTGGAGGCCGACATCGCCCGGGCGCTCGACGCGGCGGGTGAGGCCGACCTGCTGCTCGCGGTCGGCACCACGCTGGCGGTGTACCCCGTCGCCCACATGGTGCCGATCGCCGTCGACCGGGGAGCTCCGGTCGTGATCGTCAACGGCTCGGAGACCGAGATGGACGACATGGCCACCGTCGTGCTGCGGGGGAGCCTCTCGGAGCTGCTTCCCGCGCTGGTGGCCGGGCTGCCCGCCTTTCGGGAATGTTGACCAGTTGGGTAGGGTTTTACCCGGTGACGCCGCCGACCGGCGGCCGACGATCCGACTCTGGAGCATGACGATGGCGAACTTCCGCGACCTCCTCAACGCGGCCAAGGCCGAGATCCGAGAGGTCTCCACCGCCGAGGCCGAGGAGATGATCGACGGCGGGGCGACGCTGCTCGACGTCCGCGAGGCCGACGAGTTCGAGCAGGGGGCCGTTCCGGGATCGGTGTTCCTGCCCCGGGGACACCTCGAGAGCCAGGTCGAGGGCCGCCTCGGCGACAAGGCCGGCCCGGTCGTGGTCATGTGCGCCGGCGGGGTCCGCTCGGCGTTCGCGGCCCGGACGCTGGGCGAGCTCGGTTACACCGACGTCGTGTCGATGGCCGGCGGCTTCAACCGCTGGAAGGACGAGGGCCGCAACTGGCGGGTGCCGGAGGTCCTGAACCCCGAGCAGCGCAACCGCTACAGCCGGCACCTGCTGCTGCCCGAGGTGGGCGAGGAGGGTCAGAAGAAGCTGCTCGGTGCCCGGGTCCTGCTGCTCGGCGCGGGCGGGCTCGGATCGCCCGCGGCGCTGTACCTGGCCGCGGCCGGTGTCGGCACCCTCGGCATCGTCGACATGGACGTCGTCGACGACTCGAACCTGCAGCGCCAGATCCTCCACAACGTCGACCGGATCGGCGAGCGCAAGGTCGACTCGGCCAAGAAGACCTTGACCGCCCTCAACCCCGACGTCGACGTCATCACCTTCGACGTGCGCCTCGACGCCTCGAACATCGCCGACATCGTCGGGCAGTTCGACCTGGTGGTCGACGGGGCCGACAACTTCCCGGTTCGGTACATGCTCAACGACGCCTCGGTGAAGCTGGGTGTCCCCGTCGTGCACGGCTCGATCTTCCGCTTCGAGGGCAACGTCACGGTCTTCGACCCGAAGAACGGGCCGACCTACCGCGACATGCTCCCCGAGCCGCCTCCCGCAGAGCTGGCCCCGAGCTGCTCGGAGGCCGGCGTGCTCGGCGTGCTGCCCGGCATCGTCGGCACCCTCCAGGCGCTCGAGGCGCTCAAGCTGATCCTGGGCATCGGCGACCCGCTGATCGGGCGCTACCTGGCGTTCGACGCGCTCGACATGACGTTCCGGGAGTTCAAGATCCGCAAGGACCCGTCGAACCCGATCACGTGGGAGAACCGGGACCAGATCGTGGTGACCGAGCTCGAGGGGGCGTGCCAGCCCGCCCCGCTCCAACCCCCGTCCTGACCCCCCCCACACGCACCCCACCCCCCGTTCTGTTCGTTGGATCACAACCTGACGGTTGTGATCCAACGAACAGAACGGGGAGGGTGCGGGTCAGGGGGTGGTGAGGCGGCGGGCGATCTCGGCGCCGATCTCGAGCGACGCCGTCGCCGCGGGCGACGGAGCGTTCAGCACGTGCAGCGCCCCCGGCCCCGACGCCAGCAGGAAGTCGTCGACCAGCGTGCCGTCGTCGAGCACCGCCTGCGCCCGCACACCCGACGGTGCGGGCCGCAGGTCCTCGGCCCGGAGCTCGGCGACCAGCCGCTGCAGCTCGGCCAGGAACCGTCGCTCCGACAACGAGCGGACCACCTCGCCGATCCCGTCGCGGAGGTGGCGTCGGGCGAGGTGCCGGAACGCCGGCGAGCGCAGCGTGCCCACCGTCTCGCCGATGTCGACGTCGCTCCAGCGGTAGCCCTCGCGGGCGAGTGCCAGGACCGCGTTCGGACCCGCGTGCACCCCACCTTCGACGCCACGGGTCAGGTGCACGCCCAGGAACGGGAACCGGGGATCGGGTACCGGGTAGATCAGCCCGCGGACCAGCTGCCGGGCCGAGGGCACCAGCTCGCGGTACTCGCCCCGGAACGCGATGATCCGCCCGGGCACGTCGACGCCCGCCGCCGCGGCCAACAGGTCGGACTGGAGCCCGCCGCAGTTCACCAGGCGTCGGGTCCGGAGCTCGCCGGAGGTCGTCGTCACCCGTTGACCGCCGGGAACCGTGGCCACAGCGGTGACCCGACAGCCGGTGCGGACCTCCCCGCCGAGCTCGACGACGTCTCGGGTCAGCTGCGCGCACACCGCGGGGAAGTCGACGACGCCGGTCTCGGCGACGTGCAGCGCCGCGACGCACCCGACGTGCGGCTCCACCTCGGCGGCTTCGGCCGGCGACAGCGTCCGGACGGTGAGGCCGTGGGCCCGACCCCGTTCGGCCAGCGCATCCAGGCGACCGAGCTCATCGATGCGCGTGGCCACGATCAGCTTCCCGGTGATGGCGACCGGAATCCCGTGGTCCCGGGCGAAGGTCTGCATCGACCGACGGCCCGCGGCGCAGAGCCGCGCCTTGAGCGAACCCGGCGGGTAGTAGATCCCGGAGTGGATCACTCCGCTGTTGCGGCCGCTCTGGTGCTGCGCCGGGGCTGACTCCTTCTCCAGCACCACGACCTGCGCACCGCGGCGTTCGAGGAGCAGCGCTCGGGCCGTCGCCAGACCCACGATCCCGCCACCGACGACGACCACGTCCAGAGCCGCGTCCATGGCGTGCCGCTCGGACCTCAGAGCGCCGGGGTGTCGGAGCGGAGGTGGTCGGGGTGGCGGAGCTCCCGCTGGACCAGGATCGTCACGATCAGCGCCGCGACCGCTCCGGCCGCGACCATGCCCAGCTCGACCCGCAGGAACACGTCGCGCCCGTTGGTCGTCACGATGGCCAGGAACGCGGCGGTCGCCACGCCCCACGGCCAGCCGGTCTGACGCTGGTGGTGCAACGCGATCTGCGCCTGGTTGAGCGTGAGGGCGACCGTCATCAGCAACGAGGAGAGGGTCAGCAGCGCCATGTCGCGGGCGCCGAGGAGGGCGAACTCCTCGCCGAAGAGGATCTGCACCGCCAGCGGCCCGAGCGCGGCGGCTCCCAGCGTGGCGACGACGGTGGTCGATCCCATCGCGGCGTACAGGCGACGCAGATCGGATCGGAACCCGCCCAGGTCGCCACGCGCCGCGAGCAGCGACAGCCGGGGGAGCACGATCGCCTGGATGGCCTGGAAGAGGAACAGCGGGATTCTGGCGATCACCAGGCCCGACAGGAAGATGCCCGCCTTGTCGGCGTCCACCCGGGTACCGGTCACCTCGATGGCCACCGTCCCGATGTTGATCGCCAACGCGCTGAGGAACGACGTCAGCAGCAGGAACCCCATCGACGACGACAGCCGACCCCACGGAGGTGCGACGTCGGGGGCGTCGGGATCGGGGGTCAGCACATCGCTTTTCGAGGCAGAACCTCGGACCCGACGCCACCGGAGGCAGGCGTAGGCGACCACGATGCCGGCGTAGGCGCTGCCGGCCACCACCAGCCCGTACGACGACGGTCGCAGCGCCCCCCACCACAACAGGCCGACCCCGGGCAGCGCCTTGGCCGTGGCATCGGCTACGAACATCAGCCCGTAGGCGTGGAAGCGGCGCTCGCCCGACAGCACGCCGCGCAGCACGAACATGACCCACACGCCGATGAGCCCGCCGAGCAGCAGCCACACGAAGGTCTGGTCGCCCCGGAACAGCGAGTCGGCCAGATGTCCACGGGCGAGGATCCCCGTCCCGAGCGCGACCGCCAGCACCGCGCCCGAGGCGATGGTCACGCGGCGCACCAACGACTCCCAGCCCGACCCCCGCACGGCGCGGGCCGCGATCGAACGCGACAGCTCCTGTTCGACCGGGATGAACAGGCCGTTGCCGATCAGGAACAGGACGACCCACAGCACCGACACCATGGCGAACCGGTAGGGACCCAGATCCCTCGCCGCGGCCGACAGGAACACGTACGACGCGACCCCGTCGAACAGGAGCCCCAGGGTCAGAGACGACTGGCCTCCGGTCAGGGCGCTGCGGAGCCACGCGGCCCCACCCCGGGGCAGCGGAGCGCTCAACATGTCGGCCGAGCCCGGCGGATCCGCGCCGATGGCGGTGTCCGGCTCGGGAGGCCGGTCGGGGTGGGCGTCCAGCGCCGCGGCAGCGTCGCCTCCCTGCACGGGCGAAGCGTACCGCTCGGCTCCGGCCCGACACAGGAGCCGCTCCCGGCCGCCATCCGCCGGTCGAAGTACCGTGGCGCGGTGGCGGAGGACCTCGACCCCTACGTGAGAGTCGTCGTCCTCAACTGGAACTCGGCCTGGTACACCCGGAGATGCCTCGACGCCCTGGCAGCGACCGAGTACCCGGCCGATCGCGTCGAGGTGGTCCTCGTCGACAACGGCAGCGTCGACGGCTCCCTCGAGCGGTTGAGGGACTGGTTCCCCGACATGCGGGTGGTCGCCAACGGCGCCAACCTGGGCTTCGCCGAGGGCTGCAACCGGGCGATGCGCGACCGCGACGGCGTCGACGCGGTCGCCCTGATCAACAACGACGCGGTGCCGTCGCCGGGGTGGCTGCGGCCCCTGGTCGAGGCGCTGGGTTCCGCGGCCGACATCGGGGCGGCGTCATCGGCGTTGGTGCTCGAACCGGGCTTCGTTCCCGTCGATGTCGAGGTCGACGCCGATGGAACGGCGGACGTGGTCGCGGTCCGTGTCGACGGTGCGGACGTCACCGGCGCGCTGCGCTTCGACGGCTTCGAGGGGGTGTCGGACGCGGCGTGGCCCCTCGACATCACGCACCGCCTGAATGCCGGAGCCGGCCGCATCTGGGTCCCCGCCGGCTCCGGCGACGTCGCCGTGGAGGTGGAGATGACCGGCACGGGGGCCGTCGAGGTGCGCATCGGGGACCGAGTCGGGTCGAGCGCGCAGGGCGGGACAGCGACGTTGCGCTCGGGCCTCGAGCGGACCCGGTTGATCAACGGCCTGGGAACCGCCCGCAACGAGCGCTGCGAGGGCTACGACCGTCTGTACGGGCGGCCCGTGGACGTGCTCGACGGCATGGGTGCCGACCCGGTTCCGGTCGACGGCTTCTGCGGGGGAGCGGTCCTGCTGCGCTCCCGGATGCTGGATTCCGTCGGACTGTTCGACCCGCGCCTGTTCGCCTACTACGAGGACACCGACCTGTCGTGGCGGGCTACCCGGGCCGGGTGGCGGATCGTGGCGGTGCCCACCTCGCGGGTCGAGCACGCCTTCGGGGCGTCGGGGGGCAGCCGGGCCCGGGGCTTCTTCCACCTGGACCGTCGCAACTGGTGGCTCACCGCCGAGCGGAACGGAACCCCCGCACAGCGGACGGTGGTGCGTCGAGAGGTCCGACGCGAGATCCGCACCGCGCTGCGGGCCAACATCGCCGGTCGGCTCAAGCGCCGTCACCTGCCGTCGCTGCAGCTGCTCTCGGCGTGGGCCCGGATCGTGGCCGACCGCACCGTCGAGGCCCGTCGCCGCAACCACCCGGTGGTCGGCCCGACCGGGATGCGGCCCACCGACCGTGTCGTCGGGCGGTTCCAGCCCCGCCCCGCACCGTCTCTTCCGCGGCCGCGGCCGTGGGGTCCGCTCGCCGTGGCCCTGGACGTGACCCCGCTGTTGGCAGAACGGCCGACCGCCGGCTGGGACGAGGGAACGGTCACCGCCGGTCAGATCCTGGCCCGCTCGCTGCTGCAGGACCACGCCGAGCTCGACCCGCTCCCGGTCGTGGCCGACGACGGCGCTCGGGTGGCCACCCCGGCCGAGGTGGCCATGGTCCTCGGGGTGGCCGCACCGCTGATCCCGCCCCGGGACGGCCCCATCTCGGTGACCGACCACGGCCGGATCGGGCTCCGGCTCGTCCCGGACGCGACCGCCGGTCGGCTCGCCGTCGTGGTCACCCCGGCGGGCGGCGGTCCCTCTCAGCGTGTCCTCGTCGACCACCCGGCAGGTGACCAGGGGGAGGCGGAGCCGGTGATCGCCGCGCTCCGGGAGGCTGTGTCGACCGATGCTCACGGTCGCTGAGTACGGTCGCTGAGACCTCCGGTCGGCTTCGGTGCCAGTCGGTCGGGTCCGGGACCGCGAGGCATTCCACGGGTCGACCCCTAGACTCGACGACCATGTCCTGCCGCCCCCACGGCCGGATCCTCCGCCGCTCGGTCGTCGTCTTCGGATTCGGTCTGCTCCTCTCGGTCGTCCCCCTCCCGGTGCTCCACTTCGAGACCGAATCGGTGGGAGCGGTGGAGGACGTCCCGTCCGTCACCCCCATGACCGCGGCGCAGGCCGACGTCGCCCGGGCCGCCACCGGAGAACCGGTCGGTGCCGACCGGGTGGTCGCGGCCGACGATTCTGCTGGCGAGTTCAGCGCAATCGGATTCACCTTCGACTCCGAGCCGACCGCGCCGGTGCTGGTCCGCGTGCGCGACGCAGACGGGAACCTGGGCGGGTGGCAGGCCCTCGAGACCGACGACGGGGAAGGCCCCGACGCCGGCAGCGCCGAGGCCGGCCGATCCGGCACCGCGCCCCTGTGGGTCGGGTCGGGCACCGGCTACGAGGTCAGCCTCGGTGTCGGCGACGCTGCCGGCGCCAAGGTGGTCACCGTCCGCGATGAGCTCCGTCGGGTCACCGCGGACTCGACCCCGGTGGCCGGGGCGGCAACTCCTCCGCCGTTCGGGATCCGGACCCGCGACGTCTGGGTCGCCCGTGCCCCGCTGTCGACCAGCTACGCCAGCACGGTCAAGCTCGCGGTGGTCCACCACTCCGACAGCGGCAACTCGTACGGCCCGGGGGACGTGCCCGGCATTCTCCGCTCCATCCAGGCGTTCCACATGGACGGCCGAGGCTGGTCCGACATCGCCTACAACTTCGTGGTCGACAAGTTCGGCACGGTCTGGGAGGGCCGTGGCGGCGGCATCGACCGGCCGGTCATCGGCGCACACGCGATGGGCTTCAACACCGGTTCGGTGGGCGTCATGGTGATCGGCGACTACACCCAGGCCACCCCGACCGCCGCCGCGCTCGAGAGCGTCTCGTCGGTGATCGGCTGGAAGATGGCCCAGCACCTCGCCGATCCTGCCGGCACGGTCGCCTTCACCTCCGGAGGTTCCACCAAGTACCCGGCCGGTCAGCTGCTCTACCTGCCCGGAGTGGTCGGCCACGGTGACGTCGGCCAGACCAGCTGCCCGGGCAGCATCGCCAACTCGCTCGGATCGATCCGCAACCGCGCCCAGGAGTGGGCGACGTGGATCCGCACCACCAGCGTCCCGGTGGGCAGCCTCGATTCGCTCGACGGCGGCGATGGGACGGTGACGGCTCGGGGCTGGGCCAAGGACCTCTCGACAGCGACCGCACCGCAGGTGGAGTTGACGGTCGGAGCGTCGTCGAAGAGGGTGACCGCAAACCTCAGTCGACCCGACGTGGCGGCGGTCCACCCGTCCTACGGAGGTTCGACCGGGTTCGAGGCGACGCTGTCGGGGGTGCCCCCGGGCAAGCAGATGGCGTGCGTGACCGTCCACGACGCGGACGGCGGGCCACCGACGTCGCTGGGATGCCGACGGGTGCTCGTCGATGACCCGACCGGACTCAGCCCGACCGGTTCGATCACCTCGATCGTCGGCTTGGTCGGTGGTTTCCGGGTCCAGGCGAGCACCGCGGACTCCGACGGCGCCGCGCCGCGATCGATCGTCGTGTACGTCGACGGGTCCCCGGTGCTCAACACCACCACCGATTCCCGCGGTCGGCTCGACGTGACGCGGGCCGGCGTGCTCGGCGGCCGTCGCGAGGTGTGCGTCATCGTCGGCAACCGCGGCGGCGGCCAGGACGTGGTGGCGGACTGCGCGTTCGTGGACGTCCTCGGGTGGTCACCGATGGGCAACCTCGAGTCGGTGACCGGTTCCGGACGTTACGTCGCCCTGTCGGGCTGGGCGTTCGACCCGGAGTCCGACGCCCCGATCTCGGTCGCGGTCCTCCTCGACGGCCGCCGGGTCGCCGTGGTCCCCGCCGATCGAAGTCGCCCCGACGTCGCCGCGGCCAAGGGGATGGGCGCCAACAGCGGCTGGGGTGCCGAGCTGTGGGCCCTGCCCGACGGTGCCCACGCCGTGTGCGCGGCGGCGCTCAACGTCGGTGGTGGTGCGGACCAGAACCTGGGTTGTCGCAACGTCGTGATCAAGTGACCGCGGCGGTCCGGGTCACCGGCCGCCCAGGACCGCTCAGCGTGCGAGAAGCTCCGCCGGTGGAGGCTCGTCGTCGCGGGACACCACGTGGCCGCGCCGGTCGACCCAGCCGACGTGACGCGCCGGGTTGCCGACCACCAGCTGGTGCGGGCGGACTGGCCGGGTGACCACCGATCCGGCGCCGACCATGGCGAACTCGCCGATGTCGTTGCCGCACACGATCGTCGCGTTCGCGCCGATCGACGCCCCGTGGCCGACGACGGTGGGTGTCACCGCCCAGTCCTCGGCGAAGGCCCGGGGCACCAGGTCGTTGGTGAACACCGCGCTCGGACCGACGAACACGTCGTCTCCCACGGTCACCCCCGTGTAGACCGACACGTTGTTCTGCACCTTCACCCGGTCGCCGATGACCGCACCGGAGTCGACGAACACGTTCTTGCCCAGGTTGGTGCCGGCCCCGATCCGGGCGCCGGCCCGGACGTGGGCGTGGTGCCAGACCCGGGCTCCGGCGCCCAGGTCGGCTCCGTCCTCGACGACTGCGGTGGGGTGGACGTACGGATCGGTCACGGTTTCGGGCCCTGTGTTGGAGGGGGTCTGTGCTGGAGGAGGTCTGTGCTGGAGGAGGTCTGTGCCGGAGGGGTCGGCGGCCCGCAGCCCCGAACCGGGTCGGGCCTGCGGTCGCATGCTAGACATCGCCGCGTGATCAGCGGTCCTCCGGCGAGCGATCGGTCGGCCGCCGAGGCGGGGTGGCAGGACTCCTGGCGGGGGGACGCCCTCGTCGTCGCCCTGGTCATGGTGGTGGTCGTCGCGTTCAACTGGCTGCACGTCGGCGCCTACCAGACGCTGTCGCCGGTCGACGAGTTCCAGCACGTCGACTACCTCTACAAGGCCGGCAAGGGTCAGATGGTGGGCCGAGGCGACCTGGTCGGCGACGAGGCCATGCACGAGGAGGCGTGCCGGGGGGTGGACGCCCCCGGGTTCGAGATGCCGTGCAAGCCGATCGGCAGCTACCACCCTTCGCAGTTCCAGGAGGGTGGACAGAACACCGCCTACATCCACTCGCCCGTCTACTACTTCGGTACCGCCTGGGTCGGGAAGGCGATCGTGAGGGCCACGCCGATCGACAACCTGTTCAAGGCGGCGCGACTGCTCGGTCCGATGTGGGTCCTGCCGGCGCTGCTGCTGATGGTGCCCACCATGCGCCGGCTCGGTGCCGGGATCGTCGCCCGCGTCGCGGCGGGGATCCTGGCGGTCACGTTCCCGACGGTCCTGCACGCCACCTCCACCGTCAACCCCGACGCCACCGCGCTGCTCGGCGGTGCGCTGGTGCTGTGCGTCCCCGTACTGCTCGCCGGTCGCTGGACCCGCCCCGGCGGCAGGGTCGTCGACGGGTTGGCCGCGGCGGCGTCGATGGCGCTCAAGCCGTCCAACCTGGTGGTCCTCATCGCCGGGGCCTGGATGCGGACGGATCTGAGCATCGGTCCGGCACGTGCCGACTCCGACGCGCCGGACACGCAGGATCGTCTGCGTCCCGGCCCGGCGCTGTCCCGCTCGGTCTCGGCCGTGCTGCCCATGCTGCTCGGTGCCGGAGTCGTGTCCGCGGTGATGCTGGTGGTGCAGGCCCGGCTCGCGCGCTCGGAACCGGACGACATCCAGATGCTGCACCGCTACACGGTGGAGGCATTCCCGTGGGGTCCGTTCGCCGAGTCGTTCCTGTCGACGGGTCAGTTCAGCGCCGCGGGGGAGTCGAGCAACTACCTGGCCCCGTTCCTGCGACTGCCGTTCATCGTCGTGTCGAGCGCGGTGATCGCGTTCGCCTCGCTGGTGGTCACCGTCGCCGCTGCGCTGCGATCGGACCGCACCGCGGCGATGGCCCGGTCGGTGCTGATCGCGACGCTGCTGGGAGGACCGGCGCTCATCGCGGTGAACTTCATCCTCCAGGGGATCTTCGTCTACATCCCCGTCCGGTACTACATGTCGCTGATCCCCGGCGTGGTGGTGGTGGGCGCCGCGACCGTCGGACGCTGGCGTCACGGACCCCACGCTCTCGCGGCGGTCGCCGTGGTGTGGTCCGGCGCCCTGGCGTTCGCCCTGATCGCCGCCCAGTGAGCCCGGGACCCGTTCGTCGGATCGTCGGCCGGACCCCAGGGGCGTCCCACGGTTCCGATCGCGGCGTGCCCCCATGCTAGAAACCGAGCCGTGAAGGGCCTCATCCTCTCCGGCGGAGCCGGCACGCGCCTGCGGCCGATCACCCACACCAGCGCCAAGCAACTGGTCCCGGTGGCCAACAAGCCGATCCTGTTCTACGGGATCGAGGACATGGTCGCAGCGGGCATCACCGAGATCGGCATCATCACCGGCGAGACCGGCCCGGAGGTGCGTGAGGCGGTCGGTGACGGCTCACGTTTCGGTGCCGAGATCACCTACATCCCCCAGGACGAGCCACTCGGTCTGGCCCACTGCGTGCTGATCGCCCGGGACTTCCTGGGCGACGACGACTTCGTCATGTACCTGGGCGACAACATGCTGCAGCAGGGCCTCGACGGCTTCGTGCGGGTGTTCGAGGAGGACCGGGCCCGGGCGTTGGAGCCGACCCTGCACGATGACCACGTCGCCCCCTCCGCCCAGATCCTGCTGTGCGAGGTGCCGGATCCGCACCGCTTCGGCATCGCGGAGGTCGACTCCGAGGGTCACGTCGTGCTCCTGGTGGAGAAGCCGGAGGATCCGCCGTCCAACCTGGCGCTGGTCGGCGTGTACCTGTTCACCCCCGCCATCCACGAGGCGGTCGCGTCCATCGAGCCGTCGGACCGGGGTGAGCTCGAGATCACCGACGCGATCCAGTGGCTCATCGACCACGGCCAACGCGTCCGCCACGACTCGCTGACCGGCTGGTGGCTCGACACCGGCAAGAAGGATCCGCTGCTCGAGTCCAACCGCCGGGTGCTCGAGACGCTCGAGCCGGCGATCGACGGCGACGTCGACGACGCCTCCGACGTCGACGGCCGGGTCGTGATCGAGGCCGGCGCAGTGGTGCGCAACAGCCGCATCCGCGGCCCGGTCATCATCGGGTCCGGCACCGAGATCGTCGACTCCTACGTCGGGCCCTTCACCGCCATCGCGTCGGACTGCCGCATCGAGTCATCCGACATCGAGCAGTCGGTCGTTCTGGACCGGTCCCGCATCGTCGGCGTCGCCCGCCTGTCGGACTCGCTCATCGGTCGTGACGCCGAGATCCACCGCTCCGGCCTCCGCCCCGCGTCGACCCGTCTCATGATCGGCGACCACTGCTCGATCGACCTCGAGTAGGCGCCGGAACCCACCGATCACGACTGGAACCCATGGCAGAGATCACCGCATCAGAGACCATCGACGGCGTGTACGTCGTGACCCCCGACGTCTACGGCGACGACCGGGGCTACTTCGTCGAGACCTACCGTCGACAGTGGTTCCCGGGCGGACGGGAGATGGTGCAGGGCAACCGCGGCAACCGGATCGCGGGCTGCATCGTCGGTCTGCACTACCACCTGCACCAGGCCGACTACTGGTACGTGCCGTTCGGCCACGCGCGGGTGGTTCTGCACGACCTGCGCCAGGGCAGCCCCACCGACGGGGCGACGCAGATGATCGACCTGGGCGAGGTCGACGGCGGCGAGAACCGCCACCAGGGCGTCTACATCCCGCCGGGGGTTGCGCACGGGTTCGCCAGCCTGACCGACATGGCCATCACCTACCTGGTCGACGGGTACTACAACCCCGCCGACGAGCTCGGGGTGGCGTGGGACGATCCGGAGATCGGGGCCGACTGGGGGCTCACGGACCCGATCCTGTCGGCACGGGATCAGAGCAACCCGCGCCGTTCGGACATCGAACCGATGTGGCAGCCCCACAGCTCGCTGCGGACGTGAGCGTCGCCGCCGGCCGGGAGGAGGCACGGTGTACGACGGTCGGGTGATCGCCGCGGTGGTTCCCGCGCACAACGAGGCCGCCCACATCCGCGACGTGATCAGCGGGCTTCCCGCCATCGTCGACCACATCGTCATCGTCGACGACAAGAGCGCCGACGACACGGCGCAGCTGGCCGAGACGAGCGGCGATCCCCGGGTCCGGGTGATCCGCCACGAGCGCAACACCGGCGTGGGCGGAGCGATCATCTCCGGCCACAAGCTCGCGCTCGAACTCGGCTCCGACGTCGACGTGATCTTCGCCGGCGACGACCAGATGGACCCGGCCTACCTGCCGACGTTGCTGGACCCGATCGTCCACGAGGGCTACGGCTTCACCAAGGCCAACCGGTTCTACTCCTCGACGTCCTACCAGGGGATGCCGGCGTACCGGGTGTTCGGCAACGTGATCCTGTCGTTGGCCAACAAGGCGGCCTCGGGCTACTGGAACCTGTTCGACCCCCAGAACGGCTACACCGCGACCTCCGCCGAGGTCCTGCGGCGTCTCGACCTGGACGCGATCTCGCAGGGCTACGAGTTCGAGAACGACTTCCTGCTGAACCTCAACATCCTGAACGTCCGGGCCAAGGACATCCCGATCCCGGCCCGCTACGGCAGCGAGGTCTCGGGGATGAAGATGCGCAAGGTCGTCCCCGCCATCGGCGGCATGCTCTTCGCCGGCTTCTTCCGGCGGGTGTTGCGCAAGTACGTGGTCGGGTCGTTCTCGCCGATCGCCCTGTTCCTGTTCTCGGGCCTGCTGCTGTGGCTGTTCTCCGCCCTGTTCGGGGCGTGGACGATCTACGAGACGATCGGGCCCGGCGCCGCCACCACCGGTACGGTGCTGCTGGCCGTCGTGCCGTTCCTGATGGGGTTCCAGTTGATCCTCACCGCGTTGACCCTGGACATCCAGGCCTCTCCCGGCTGAGCTCGAACCATCCCCGTGTCATCACCAGCGACCCGCCAGGAGTTCCCGTCGTCATGACCGAATCACCCCGGGTCGCCGTGGTCGGCGCCGGCAACATGGGAGCCAACCACGCACGCGTGGTCGCGGCGAACCCCCGAGTCGAGCTCGCTGTCGTCATCGACGTCGACGCCGAACGCGCCGACGCCGTCGCCGGACCCCTGGGCGGCGCGGGATCGTCGGATCTGGCCGCGGCGGCGGACTGCGACGCCGTGGTCGTCGCAGCCACCACAGAGGCGCACCTCGACATCGCCCTGCCGCTGCTCGAGGGCGGCGTGAGCTGCCTGGTCGAGAAGCCGCTCGCGGACGACCTCACGGCGGTCGACCAGCTGATCGCGGCGTCCGAGTCGAGCGGCGCCGCGCTCATGTGCGGGTTCGTGGAACGCTTCAACCCGGCCGTCGTCGGGGCGCGGAGCCTGTTGGACGGCTCCCCGGTGCACCTGCTGGGCATCCGCCACTCGCCTCACAACCCCCGCACCCGCTCGTCGGTCATCGATGACCTGCTCATCCACGACATCGACCTGGCGCTCGACCTGCTGGGCGGGTCCGTCGTCTCGGTGGACGGTGGTCACTGGATCTCCCCCGGTGGCGTGGAGGAGCTCGCTGACTGCACGATGGTGTTCGATCACGGCGCGGTGGCGACGCTGTCGAGCAGCCGGGCCAGCCAGCGCAAGGTCCGCTCGTTGTCGTTGAGCTCGGCGGACCTGCTGATCGAGATCGACCTGCTCCGCCACGACCTCACCACCTATCACCACCGCTCCGGCGAGGTCGTCGACCGGGACGGTCCGATCTACCGGGCCGAGACGGTGGTCGAGATCCCGTTCGTCCGACACACCGGCGAGCCGCTGGCGGTGCAGTTCGAGCACTTCGTCGATCTGGTCGAGGGTTCCGCGTCCCGCGAGGCAGAGCGGTCGACGCTGCGGGCGCCGCATGCCGCGGTGGCCCGGATCAAGGAGGCGCTCCGATGATCTCCGTCACCGAGATCCACGTTCCCGAAGAAGCCGAGGCGCTGGTGATCGACTGCCTCCGCACCGGAGCGCTGGCCCAGGGCCCGCGGGTCGCCCAGCTCGAGGACGAGTTCGCCGCGCTGTGCGGCGTCGACCACGCGGTCGCGGTGGGCAACGGCACCCTCGCTCTCGAGCTGGCTCTGGCGGTCGCGGACCTGGAGCCGGGCGACGAGGTCGTCACGTCGCCGTTCACCTTCGTCGCCACGGTCAACGCCGCGCTGGCGGCGGGGGCCACGGTCCGCTTCGCCGATATCGACCCGGCCTCGTTCAACATCGACGCCCACGCGGCTGCCGCCGCGGTGACCGACCGGACACGGGCGTTGGTCCCGGTGCACCTCTACGGCCGCCCCGCCCCGATGGACGAGCTGGCTGCACTCGCCGAGAACCGCGGGCTGGTCCTGGTCGAGGACAGCGCGCAGGCCCACGGCGCGGCCACCGGTGGCCGGCGCACCGGATCGTGGGGACTGGGGTGCTTCTCGTTCTACGCCACCAAGAACATGACCACCGGCGAGGGCGGGATGGTCACCACCTCCGACGCGGGGCTGGCGGACCGGATGCGGGTGCTGCGCAACCAGGGCATGCGGGCCCGCTACCAGTACGAGGTCGTCGGCCACAACTGGCGGATGACCGATGTGGCCGCCTCGATCGGCCTGGCCGAGCTGCACGTGCTCGACGAGCGCACCGAGGCCCGCCGCCGGCACGCCGCCGCGCTGTCGGAGCGGTTGGCCGGCATCGACGGGCTCGTCGTCCCCGACCCCGGGGGCTCGGATGTCCGCCACGTGTTCCACCAGTACACGGTCCGGGTGACCGGCGACGCTCGGATGGACCGGGACCAGCTCGCAGCGGCCTTGGCCGAACAGGGGATCGGCAGCGGGATCTACTACCCGAAGGTCGCCTACGACTACGACTGCTACCGCTCGCACCCCGGCGTGATCATCGAACCGATGCCCGAGGCCGAGCGGGCCGCGGCCGAGGTGCTGTCGTTGCCGGTGCACCCGTTCCTGAGCGACGGGGACCTGGACCGCATCGGCGACGTCGTCCACTCCCTCCTGGGCTGAGGGCCTGACCACGGCCGCCGGGGGTTCAGCGGCGGAGCCGGCCCAGGCCCCGCCGGATCCTCCGCCACCGCTGCTCGATGCGGGTGAGGACACGTAGGGTGCGGGAGCGGTCCAGGGTGGCCAGGTCCTCGGCGGATGCGAGAAGACGTGATTCGATCTGATCGCGATGCGCGGTCACGGCATCGGCGTGGACCTGCAGTTCGGCCAAGGCCAGCCCGCGCTCATGGGCCAGGTCCCCGGTGCGGGACAGCACACCCTCCACCTTGTGGAGGTGGTCCTCGGTGGCCTGGACCTTGGCCTTGAGGCGATGGATGCGCCGCGAGTCGCGAGCGACCTGGTAGCGGGCTTCGCGAAGCAGCGGCGCCAGCATCGCCAGGTCGGGACCGGGTGCCGCCGCCGCTGCTCGCAGCGAACCGGCCATCATCGTTGCGGCCTGGTCCCAGCCGGGCCACGCTCGGGCGGTGGCGGCCGCGTTGGTGCGCAGGAAGTGCAGCAGGTGGCGGTCCCGGGCCAGGAGGTCCAACTGACGGGCGGTGCCGTCCGGGTCGTCCCAACCGGTGAGCAGCCCGTTCCAACCGTGCTGCAGGTACTCATCGTGGCCGGTGACGGGCGTCAGGATGCAGGTGGCACCACGGTGGAACCCTTCGAGGGGCGGTCCCGACATGCCCTCGACCCGGGAGAGCTTGAGGACCACGTCGGTGTGGGCCATCACCTCGGAGAGGGCACGCTGGGACAATGGGCCGATGACCGCGGCTCCGGGCAACGACCCACCCTTGGCCGACACCACGGTCACCTCGGCTGGTTCGACCATGCGGGCGAGGGCCTCGAGCGTTTCGGGAACACCCTTGATGTGGTCGTCGAGGTTCCCTTCGACCAGGACCCTCAGGGGTCCGGCGGTGCGGGGAACGACCTCGAGGGTCTCGGGGAAGATCTCCTTGTTCACCCCGTTGCGCACGTACCAGCACGGCAGCTCAGGATCGGTGGCCGCGAAGGTGTCGGCGATCCAGCGCGCCTCGGTGATGACGGGCAGGCCCAACCGGTAGGTCAGCCCGGCCAGGACCGACTGGGGATCGTCCTCCGGGAAGAAGCGGTCCTCCAGGCTCTGTACGAAGTAGACGCCGCGCTTGGCATCGATGGTGGGCAGGTGGGCGACCGTGTCCCACCAGGTGGCCACGGCCAGGTCGAAAGACTCGCCGGCGACGTCGGCCAGGTCCACGATCCTGATCTGATCGAGTCCGTCGTAGGGCCACGGAGCCTCGCCCGGATGGTGCGTGATCACCATCGTGACGTCCATGTCGTGGTCGCGGGCCAAGCGGCTCCCGTGCTCCACGACGACGTTGAGTCCTCCCGAGAGCCGGAGCGACGGGACGAGAAACGCGACCTTCACCGGCTCGCCGCCCCCGTGGAATCCGAACGGGCCTCGAGCTCGGCGATGCGTGCCTCCAGCTCCGGAACCTTGGCCGCCATGGCCCGGTAGTAGGCGTTGTCGACCTCGCGTTGGCGTTCCCACACCCGCTGGGCGGCGATGTCGGTGGTGAGCACCACGGCGTTGGGGGTGAGCCGGTCGGCGGCCGGTCCGAAACCCATCAGGTACTGCAACGGCACCACCGACGTCGTGTCCTCGGCGGTGCCTGTGAAGCTGACCGAGGTCCCATCGGTGACCACCGAGCCCGACAGAGCCGCCTGGATTGCCACCACATGCGGGTCGGGGAGCAGGCCTCTGAGCTCCTCGACGGTCGAGCTACCCCACATCGTCAGGTGGAACGGGTTCTTCACCGAGGTGAAGACGTCGTTGGGGACGCTGATCGCGACGGTCGCGCCGTCCTGTGATCTCCGGCCGAGCCACTCCACCAGTGGACCGAGGTCGACGAGGTGCTCGATCACCTCGAAGCAGGTGATCAGCAGCGGGCCGGGCGTCGCTTCGAGCTGCGAGGCGAGCTCGGCCAGCTCGGTGGTCGAGGTCAGGTCGACCTGGGCCGTCCTCACCGGTGACGGGGCGAAGGCACGCCGTGCCTCATCCAGGGCGTCGGACTCGACGTCGATCAGGAGGACGTTCTCGGGGATCACGTCAGCCACAGCCCGTGAGGATGCCGCACCGGTCCCGCAGCCGAGGTCGCACCAGGTGGTGGCCTCATCCATCACCCGACGAACCCAGCCGTAGCGGGCCTGGTGCTCGCCGAGCACGAGGACGTCCGACGAGCCCGAGATCCGTTCTTCCCACTGGGTCATGCACGCTCCGTCGCTGGGGTGCGAGAACTATAGTTGCGGCCCTTGTCGACTCCGCCGACCACCGCCGTGACGACCCCGACCGACGGAGAGCTGGCCTGGTGGGCGCCTCTGGCGGTGCTCCGACCCGACGTCGGGGTCAGGCTCCCGCCGGTGGGCCGGCGGTTCCGGGTTGCGTTCGTCGGTCAGCGAACGTACTTCGAGGTGTGCTCGCAGTCCTCGCCGTCACCGGTCATCGAACCGACGTTCATCGAGTTCCGCAGCGGGTCCGACGGGCAGTCCCTGCTGGCACGCCTCCGATCGATCGACCCGCACGTGGTCGTCGTGTTCCGCCCCGAGATCGTGCCCGCTGGACTGCTGAGGGGCCTGGATGCCCTGACGCTCGGCTTCCTGACCGAACCCCTGCCCCGCTCCGATGAGGTCGGGCATCCCGACCTCGACCGTCGACTCCAGGACCTTGCCCTGGCCGACGGGGATCAGTTCGACCGGATCGTCGCCTTCGACCCGCACATCATTTCGGCCGCCTCGCGCTATGTGCCGGTGTGGCGGGCACAGCCCCTACCGGTAGCCGACGAGGTCTTCGCGTCCCGTCTCGATCCGAGGTCCGGCTCCCGCTCCCTGTTCGTCGGTCGTTCCACACCCCACCGAGAGGAGTGGTTGCTGCCGGCCAAGCACCTCTATGACCTGATGCACGTGGAGCACGGGGTCTTCGGCCCGGACCTCGCTGAGCTGGCCCGTGACTTCCTGGTCGCGATCAACCTCCACAACGAGCCGTATCCGAGCTTCGAGAACCGGGTCGCGCTGCACCTGGCGGTCGGGAACCTCGTCATCAGCGAGGCGTTGTCCCCCACGAACGGTCTAGATCCGGGTCTCGACTTCCTCCAGGCCGACGACCCCGACGAGCTGGTGGGCTTCCTGGGACAGATCGAGGCCGATCCGCAGCGATTCCATCCGGTGCGGGCCCGAGGCCACCTCAAAGCCGAGGCCTTCCGTGCGAGTCGCGTCTTCGCCCGGCTGGTGCTCGACCTGCTCCTCGACGTCGCCGAGTTCGGCCGGGCGCCACGGTGAGCGCTCCCGCCGCCGACCCGAGGTCGGGCGCCGCGGATCCGACCCGCTTCCTCGCGTCGTCGACCGAGGCGCTTCCCGAGCCGATCGATCTGCACCTGGACGAGCCGGTCGTCGAGTTCTGGCGTCGACGGATCGCCCAGCACCTGACCGAGTACTACGCCGGCATCCGCCTCTCCAAGTTCCCCGAGGACCTCCGGGTGCTGGAGCAGCTGCTGTTCGCCCAGCGCCCGGACGCGGTGATCGAGATCGGTTGCCAGTTCGCCAGCAGCTCGCTGTGGATCGCCGACCGTCTGGCGTCGATCCGCCGGTACGGGGGACCGACAGATCCTCTGGTGGTGGCGCTGGACATCGACACCGCTGCCGCGACCGTGGCGTTGGACACGGCCGATCCGGCGTGGCGGGAGCGGATCGCTCTGATCGAGGCCGACATCACGGATCCGTCGCTCCCGGCGCGGGTCGAGGAGGCCCTCGGCGGTCGCCGCAACTGCATGGTGATCGAGGACAGCGCCCACACCTACCAGACGACGATCGCGGCTCTGAAGGGGTTCGCACGCTTCGTCGCCCCGGGGGGCTACTTGATCGTCGAGGACGGAGTGGTCGACGTCGAGGAGCTGCGACTTCTGCCCGACTGGCCGCGTGGCGTCCATCGCGCCATCTCGGAGTTCCTGTCTGGCGACTCGGGCGTCGAGTTCGTTCGTCGCGCTGACCTGGAGCCCTACGGGCTGACGTCCCACCCCGGCGGATACCTGCAACGGCGGGCTTGACCGCTACTGTCGAAACCTGCACGAGCCGTACCGCGCCTGCCCCCACCGTTCCAGCTCAGGAGCCCCACGTGCGTCTTTTCATCACCGGCGGAGCCGGGTTCATCGGTTCCAACTACGTCCGGCACGTGCTGGCGACCACCGACGACGAGGTGACCGTCTTCGACGCCCTCACCTACGCCGGCAACCTCGAGAACCTGACCGATGTCTCCGCGGATCCCCGCTACCGGTTCGTGCACGGTGACATCTGCGACCGCGACGCGGTGGCGGCGGCCATGGACGGCCATGACGCCGTCGTGCACTTCGCGGCCGAGAGCCACGTCGACCGGTCCCTGCTCGACCCCGACGTCTTCGTCCGCACCAACTGCTCCGGAACCAACGTGCTCTGCGACACCGCCACCCGGATCGGGGTCGAGCGGTTCGTCCACATCTCCACCGACGAGGTCTACGGCTCGATCGACGAGGGCTCGTTCACCGAGACCGACCCGCTGGCACCCCGCTCGCCGTACTCGGCCGCCAAGGCGGGTTCGGACCTGATCGCGCTCGCGTACCACGAGACCTACGACCTGCCAGTGCTGGTCACGCGTTCGTCGAACCAGTTCGGGCCCTACCAGTTCCCCGAGAAGCTCATCCCGTACTTCGTGACCAGTCTGCTCGACGGCAAGAAGGTGCCGCTCTACGGCGACGGCCTCAACGTGCGCGACTGGCTGTTCGTCCGCGACAACTGCGCCGGGGTCGACCTGGTCCTGCGCAACGGGACGGTCGGTGAGATCTACAACATCGGCGGCGGCAACGAGCGAACCAACCGCGACATCACCGACCGTCTGCTGTCCATGTTGGGCAAGGACGAGTCGAGCGTCGACTACGTCGAGGACCGCCTCGGCCACGACCGTCGCTACTCGATCACCAGCGACAAGGTCGGTGCCCTCGGCTGGAGCCCGGCCACCCCGTTCGAGGACGCGTTGGACGAGACGGTGGCGTTCTACCGGGACCGTAGGGACTGGTGGGAGCCGCTCACCGCCCGGGTCAAGAACCGCTGAGGTCGAACGTGCGCATCGTCGTCACCGGCTCCAACGGCCAGCTCGGTACCGAGGTCATGGACCTGCTCGGGCGGTCCGACCACCACGAGGTCCTGGGCCTCGACCTTCCGGGCCACGACCTCACCGACCGCGACCACGTGCTCGGCGTCCTCACCTCGTTCGAACCCGACCTGATCCTCCACGGCGCGGCCTTCACCGCGGTCGACGTGTGCGAGGAGCAGGTCGAGGCCGCCTACCGGGTCAACTGCGCCGCCACCCGCTTCGTGGCCGACGGTGCCCGCAGGGTGGGGGCGCACGTCGTGTACGTCTCCACCGACTACGTGTTCGACGGCACCAAGCCCACTCCGTACGTCGAGTGGGACCGACCGAACCCGCAGTCGGTGTACGGGCGGACCAAGCTCGGCGGAGAGTCCGAGATCGACCCCGGTTGGACGATCGCCCGCACGTCGTGGGTGTGCGGTCGGCACGGCAACAACATGGTCAAGACGCTGCTGCGGCTTGCGGACGAGCGCGACACGCTGAGCTTCGTCGACGACCAGATCGGTCATCCGACCTTCGCCCAGGACCTGGCCGCCATGGTGGTGAAGCTGGGACTGGAGCGGGTCCCGGGGGTGTTCCACACCACCAACCAGGGCGCGGTCAGCTGGTACGGGTTCGCCCGGGCGGTGTTCGCTGCCGCCGGCCACGACCCGGATCGGATCAGCCCGATCACCACCGCCGAGCTCGACCCGCCCCGGCCGGCGCCGCGGCCGGCCAACTCGGTGCTCGACAACCTGGCGTGGCGGCTCCACGGCTTCGTCCCCAGCCGTGACTTCCACGAGCCCCTCGACGAGGTCGTCGCCTGGCTCCGCTAGGGTCTCGACCCGGCGGCAACGTCGCTGTCCCCCCCCACCGCGCATGCAACGACTCCGAGAAATCTGGGCCTACCGGACCCTCATCGCCAACCTCGCCCAGCGGGAACTGCGAGCCAAGTACAAGAAGAGCGTTCTGGGCTGGGGCTGGTCCCTCATCAGCCCGGCGGCCACCCTCGGCGTCTACACGCTGGTGTTCGGCGTCTACCTCAAGGCCGTCCCGCCCACGATGGCGAACGGCATGGCGAACTTCGCCCTCTACCTGTTCGCAGCGCTGATCGTGTGGAACGGCTTCTCGAACGTGGTCAACGGTTCGATGGGGTCGTTGGTCGACTCCGGCGGGCTGCTGTCGAAGATCTACTTCCCGCCGGAGTGCCCGCTGATCGCGGGGGTCATCGCCAGCCTGCTCCAGGTCGCCATCGAGTCCGCCATCCTCGTCGCTGTCATGATCGTGATCGGAAACGTCAGCTGGACCTTCGTCTGGCTCCCCGTGATCGTGGTCGAGACCATGGCCTTCGCCCTCGGGCTCGGGATGATCGCCAGCCTCTACAACATCATCTACCGAGACGTCAGCTACCTGGTCGGCATCGGCATGCAGATCCTGTTCTACGGCACGCCGATCGTGTACCAGCTCACCGACGTCCCCGAGAAGATCGGCGGCATCCCGGTGCGGGCGATCGTCGAGCTCAGCCCCCTGACCCAGTACACGATCCAGTCCCGCCAGGTCACCTACCTCCTCGAGTTCCCGACACTTCGCCAGGTCGGCTACACGTTCGTGGTGTCGCTGATCACGCTCGTGTTCGGCTGGTGGGTGTTCAGCCGCCGCGCCGCGGACGTGATCGAGGAGATCTGATGAGCCAGATCGTCGTCGACGACGTCTCCAAGCGGTTCCGGCTCTACACGTCACGGGCCAACTCGCTCAAAGAGCGGTTCACCGCCCGGCGCTTCGCCCGCTACGAGGACTTCTGGGCGCTGCGCGACGTCAGCCTGGAGATCCCCCCCGCCACCACCTTCGGCCTGATCGGCCACAACGGCTCGGGCAAGTCCACGCTGCTGCGCTGCATCGCCGGGATCTACCAGCCGACGTCGGGGACCGTCTCCGTCGACGGTCGGATCTCGGCCCTGCTGGAGCTCGGTGCAGGGTTCCACCCCGACCTGACCGGCAAGGAGAACATCTACCTCAACGCCGCCATCCTCGGACTGTCGACCAAGGAGATCGACGCCGTGTTCGACGACATCGTCGACTTCAGCGGCATCGCCGGCTTCATCGATGCGCCGGTCAAGGTGTACTCGTCGGGGATGTTCGTGCGCCTCGGCTTCGCCGTCGCCGTCCACGTCAACCCCGAGATCCTCCTCATCGACGAGGTCGTCGCCGTCGGGGATGAGGAGTTCCAACGTCGGTGCTTCGAGCACATCCACTCGTTGCGCCGCTCCGGCGTGACGATCGTGCTGGTCAGCCACAACCTGGGGTTGGTGCAGTCGATGTGCGATCACGCGGCATGGTTCGACCACGGGCGCATCCAGGCCCTGGGCACCTCCACCGAGGCGGCGAGCGCGTACCTGAGCAAGGTCAACGCCGAGGAGCAGGAGGGCGCGGAGACGCCGAGCGCCGAGGGCCTGACCGACGACGTCCTGCGCCGCGGATCGGGCGAGATCCGCTTCACCGACGTGGCCGTCCTGGACCGTGGTCGGACCCGCACGATGTTCGCGGCTCCCGGCGAGGACATCACCGTGAGGATGACCTTCGACTGCCACGAGCCCGTCGTCGACCCGGTCTTCGGCGTCGGCATCCGTCACGAGGGCGGTCAGCTCATGTCCCTCAAGACGACGTTGCAGAGCGAGCTCGATCCAGGAACGGTCCGCGAGGGTGGGGCGGTCGAGTTCCACATCCCACGGTTGCCGCTCTTGAGCGGGAAGTACTTCGTGAACGTGTACGCCGTCGACAGCCACTCCACCCACGTCTACGACGAGATCGAACACGGGCTGACCCTCAACGTCCGTGGCGGCCTGGTGCGGGGCATCGACGGGTTCTTCGACATCGAAGGTGACTGGACCCTGCGAGGAGCCCACGAGGAGGCCCGATGAGTCGGGCCCGGGCGGTGGTTCGCCGCGGAGCGGCCCGTGCCCTTCCGCCGGGGACCAATGGTCGGGGTTACGCGCTGGTCGCCCTCGACGCCTATCGAGAGGGCCGGAACGCACTGCGGCGCCTGTCCGACTCGGTCGCCGTCCTGCACGAAGATGGACGACGGCCCCCGGACCTGGCCGCCTGGCAGGCCCGGACGCGGGTCGGACCCGACGAGCTGACCCGCATGGCGCTGGCGGCCGCCACCAGCGCCAACCCGACCCAGGTCCACGTGTTCGTGGTCGCGGACGGCGGCCCGGCGGCCCGATCGGTGCGGTCGCTGGAGCAGCAGGTGTGGCCGCGCACCGCTCACCGGGTGGGCCCGCTGTCCCAAGTTCCCGCCTGGACCGACGGTCTTCCCGCCGACGCGATGTGCGTCGTGCTGCGGGCCGGTGACACTTGGGACCGAGACGTCGCCTTCCGGGTCGCGGACGAGCTGTGGTCGGATCCGGCCCTGCACCTCGTCACCTGGGACGACGACGTCGACGGTGAGCGTGATCCCCGGTTCGCGCCGCCGACGTGGGCGCCCGAGCTCCTGTTGTCCACCAACCCGGCCGGGCGATCGTTCGCGGTGCGGGTCGACCGGCTGCGCGCCGCCGGTGGTTTCGATCCGTCGAGTCCCGATCCGTGGTGGGACCTGCTCCTGCGTCTGGACCCCGAGCCCGGCCGGGTGGCGCACCTGGAAGGGGCTCCCGGTCACGTGGTGGATCGGCGCAGCGCGGCGGCCGCATCGATGGTCCCCGCTGTGGACGCCGCCCTCGCCGGTCGGGGGTGGCCGGCCACGGCGGTGGCCCGCGACGGGCACGTCCGGCTGCGGTGGGACCTGCCGGAGTGGCCGCGGGCCTCGGTCGTGGTGCCGACGCGGCACAACCGGCCGCTGCTCGAGTCGCTCGTCCCCACGCTGCGCGGCACCGACTACCCCCACTGGGAGCTGGTCGTCATCGACAACGGCGGTCGCACCGACGAGCGCCAGGAGTACTACGACCGGCTGCTCGACGGCCTCGACGCCCGGGTGATCTGGTGGGACGAGCCGTTCAACTACGGCACCGTCAACAACCACGCCGTGGCGCAGACCGACGGGGAAGTCGTCGTGCTGCTCAACGACGACACGCAGACCCGTTCGGCGGACTGGCTCACCGAGCTGGTCGGCTGGGCCACCCGCGACGAGATCGGCACCGTCGGGGTTCAACTGGTCAACGGCGACGGCGTGATCCAGCACGGCGGCGTGGTGATCGGAATGTCCGGGTTCGCCAACCACCTGTTCGCCGGCCTGCCGCCCCACTCCGACACGGTGCTCGGGTCGACCGACCTCTACCGCGACACCTCCGCCAACACCGCCGCGTGCGTGGCGTTGCGGAGGTCGGTGTGGGACCGGATCGGCGGCCTCGACGAGCGTTTCGACCTGCTCGGCAGCGACGTCGTCCTGGGCCTCGACGCCATGGGACTCGGTCTGCGCAACGTGATCACACCCGCGATCGACGTTCGTCACCTGGAGTCGGTCACCCGGGGAGCGGACGTCCCGGTCCACGACATGTACGCCAGCTACTGGCGCTACCACCGCTGGCTCAAGGTCGGCGACCCGTACTTCCCCCGCGCTCTCAGCCTGCTCGGCCCTGACCTGCGCCTGCGCTCCGGCCACGAGCCGTCCGCGCTCGAGCAGGTCGGTCCCTTGCTGGGCCGGCAGTTCGGGGTGTTCCGCCAGACCGCGACCGAGGCCGAGGCCCTGATGCTGGCGGACCTGTGCCGCCTGCCCGACGGTCGGATCGACGAGCTCGCCGCCGAACACGCGGGCGTGAGCGGTCCCCGCCCGGTCAGGACGGTCAACTGGTTCATCCCCGACGTCGAGAACCCCTTCTACGGCGGGATCGCCACCGCGTTCCGCCTCGCCGAGCACCTCCGGGTCAACCACGGCGTCGAGAACCGCTTCGTGGTCTGGTCCAACCCGAACGAGGAGTGGTTCCGATCCGCCATCCGGGCCATATTCCCCGGCCTGGCCGACTCGCCGATCGTGTTCCACGACGGCAGCCTGGGCGAACGCCTCGATGACCTGCCGGACTGCGATGTCGCCATCGCCACCCAGTGGCCCACCGCCTACGCCGTCGCCGCGTTCCACGGCGCCGCACGACGCTTCTACCTCGTCCAGGACTTCGAGCCCGTGTTCCACCCGGCCGGAACCCTGTACGCCCTGGCCGAGGAGTCCTACAAGCTCGGTCTCTACGGCATCTGCAACACGGTGTCGATGGGTCGCTTCTACCGAGAGGACTACGGCGGGGTCGGGTCGCACTTCGTCCCGGCGGTCGACACCGACGTGTTCCACGACCGGGGACGACCCGTCCGGGATCCGGATGACCCGATCCGGTTGTTCCTCTACGCCCGTCCCGGGCACTGGCGCAACTGCTGGGAGCTGGTGTCGCTCGCGTTGGACGAGCTCAAGGCCGCCTACGGTCGTCGCCTCACGGTCGTCACCGCCGGCTCGTGGGCGCGGCCCGAGGACCTGGGTCGGGGCATCGAGCACCTCGGCCTGCTCGACTACCGGGCCACCGGCGACCTCTACCGTTCCTGCGACATCGGAATCTCGCTCACGGTGTCGCCTCACCCGTCGTACCTGCCGCTCGAGCTGATGGCCTGCGGTGCCGCGGTGGTGGCGTTCGACCTGCCTCCGGGCTACTGGATCCTCGACGACGGCGTGGACTGCCTGCTCAGCCGTCGGACGGTCCCCAGCCTGGTGTCCAACGTCGGTCGACTGATCGACGACGACGACCTGCGCTGGCGGCTGCAGCGAGGCGGACTCGAACGGATCGCCCGCCACCACTCCGACTGGGACTCGGCCCTGTCCCGGATCTACCACCAGCTGTGCGACCCGGAGGCGTTCGACCGCCGCGACCGACGACTCGACGCCCTCGACGACGGGCCGGTGACCGGTCAGGTGCTGCGGGGCCTCGCCCCGGTGCCCGGGGCCTGACCTCCCGATAGCCTGAGCCCATGTCCCTGCGCTTCGTGATCATCGGCGGGGGCCCGGCCGGCACCCAGGCCGCCACCTCCGCGGCACGCCTCGGTGCCGAGGTCACCCTCATCGAACGCGACATCGTCGGCGGTGCGGCCCACCTGTGGGACTGCGTGCCGTCCAAGGCGATGATCGCCACGGGAGGCCGCCTCGACGCCATCGAGGACTCCAACGGGATGGGGCTGCGGGTCACCGACGCCGCGGTCGACCTCGAGGCGGTGCGCGAGCGCATCGCCCGCATCACCGACCGGCTCGAGCACCACAACCGGACCCTGCTCGAGAGCCAGGGGGTCGAGATCGTCCGGGGCACCGGCCGGCTGCTCGACGACCACACGGTGGTGGCGACCACCGAGGACGGCGAACGCACCTTCACCGCGGATGCCGTCATGGTCTCCACCGGAAGTCGCCCCCGGATCCCCGAGTGGGCCTCACCCGACGGCGACCGCGTGCTGACCACCAGGGACTCCTATCCGCCCAAGGACCTGCCCGAGCACGTGATCGTTGTCGGTTCCGGCGTGACCGGCGTCGAGTTCGTCCACATGTTCTCGTCGTTCGGCAGCCGCGTCACCCTGATCGTGTCGCGCCAGCAGGTCCTGCCCACCAAGGACCCCGAGGTGGCAGCGGTGCTCGAGGAGGACTTCCTGCAGCGCGGCGTCCGTCTCTACAAGGGTGCACGGGCCGTCGGCATCGACCGCACCGAGGGGGGAGTGGCGGTGCGCTGCGACGACGGTCGCAGCGCCGAAGGCTCCCACTGCGTGCTCGCCATCGGTTCGATCCCCAACACCGAGGGCATCGGTCTGGCCGAGGCCGGCGTCGCCATGGACGGGCCGTGGGTCCGGGACCTCGACCACCACCTGCGCACCAACGTTCCGCACATCTACGTCGCCGGCGACATCTCCGGCAAGCTCCCGTTGAGCTCGGTGGCGACGATGCAGGGGCGCAAGATCGCCGAGCACGTCATGGGGCTGCACAAGGTCGATCACCGCCACCTCGACTACGAGAAGGCCGCCTCGGCGATCTTCACCGATCCCGAGATCGCGGACGTCGGCCTGGCCGAGGCCGACGCCTTCGCCGAGGGCCGCAAGGTGCGGGTCACCAAGGTCCCGTTCGCCTCGTCGGCCAAGGCGCTGATCAACGACGACCCCCGCGGCTTCGTCAAGATCATCTCGGATCCCGCCACCGGCGTGATCCTCGGCGGGTCGATCGTCGGCCCTCAGGCCGCGGAGCTGATCGCGGTGCTGGCCGTGGCGGTCACCAACGGGCTGCGGGTCAGCGACATCGCCGAGAGCATCTTCGTGCACCCGGCGCTGGCCGAGGCGCTCACCGACGCGGCCGAGTGATGTGGTGCGGCCCCGTCGGCCTCAGGCCTCGGCGGCCTCGATGACGACGACGACCTCGCCGGCAGCGACCGACTGACCGGCCTCGACGTTGACGGCGGTGACGGTGCCGTCGATGTCGGCGGCGACGTTGTTCTCCATCTTCATGGCCTCGAGCACGACCACGGCGTCGCCGGCGGCGACCGACTGGCCGACCTCGACGTTGATCTTGACGATCGTCCCCTGCATCGGGACCGCGATCTTCCCGCTGCCGGCCGCTCCGCCGCCGCCCGCCGAGCTGCCGCCCCGCTTGGATCGGGGCTTGGCGGCCGGGCCGCCGGCGACGGGCGCCAGCTGCGACTCGGGCACGTAGAGCGCCACGGAGAACTTCTTGCCGTTGACCTCGACGTCGACGTCGCGGCGCACCTTGGGCTCGGCCTCGGTCCCGTCGGCCGGAGCGGGGGTGGAGCCGCCGACACCGGTGAGGTCGAGGGTGTCCTCGACCCACTTGGTGGAGTGCGTCAGGGCCTCGAAGTCCGGGTGGCGCAGGATGGCGAGATCGGCGGGGATCGTGGTGGCGACGCCCTCGATCTCGGTCTCCTCGAGCGCGCGGATCATGCGGGCGATCGCGACGTGGCGGTCACGGCCCCACACGCACAGCTTGCCGGTCAGGTTGTCGTAGTACTGCGAGATCTCGTCGCCGGCCTCGTAGCCGCCGTCCCACCGCACCCCGTAGCCGGAGGCGACCTTCAGACGGGTGATCGGGCCGGGGGAGGGGAGGAACCTGCCTTCGGCGACGTCCTCGGCGTTGATGCGGACCTCGATGGCGTGACCGCGGATCTCGACGTCGTCCTGGGCGAACGGCAGGGCCTCGCCGGCCGCGACCCGCAGCTGCAGCTCGACCAGGTCGGTCTCGGTCACGAGCTCGGTGACCGGGTGCTCGACCTGCAGGCGGGTGTTCATCTCCAGGTAGTAGAAGGACTCGTCCTGGTACAGGAACTCGACGGTGCCGGCGTTGACGTAGTCGCAGCCCTTGGCGACGGCCACGGCGGCCTCGCCCATCTGGGCGATGATGTGATCGGGGATGCCCGCCGCGGGCGCCTCTTCGATCAGCTTCTGGTGGCGGCGCTGGGCCGAGCAGTCGCGGGTGCCCAGGTACACGGCGTTGCCGTGGGTGTCGCACATGACCTGGACCTCGACGTGGCGGGGTCCGGTCAGGAACCGCTCCATGTAGCACTCGTCGCGGCCGAAGTAGGCGAGCGCCTCGCGCTGGGCGGACTCGAGTGCGGCGGCCACCTCGTCGGGACCGGCGACGACCTTCATGCCCCGGCCGCCGCCGCCGTACGCGGCCTTGATGGCGATCGGATATCCGTGCTCGTCGCCGAACGCGATCACCTGGGCGGGATCGGTGATGATGTCGGTGGTTCCCGGCACCCCGTGCACACCGACCTTCTCGGCGGCGAGGCGGGCCGAGATCTTGTCGCCCATCACGTCGATCGCCGCCGGCGGCGGACCGATGAACGCCACGCCCATGTCGGTGATGCGCTTGGCGAAGTCGCTGTTCTCGGAGAAGAACCCGTAGCCGGGGTGCACCGCCTCGGCGCCGGAGCGCTCGATGACGTCGAGCACCTTGTCGGCATCGATGTAGCTCTCGGCCGCCGTCTGCCCACCCAGGGCATAGGCCTCGTCGGCCAGGCGCACGTGAAGCGCGTCCCGGTCGAGGTCGGAGTACACGGCCACGGAGGTGATCCCCATCTCGCGGCACGCCCGGATGACCCGGACCGCGATCTCACCCCGGTTTGCGATCAGCACCTTGGAAAACACGACCTATCTTCTCCTGATGCAGTTCGAACGCGCCAAAGCAGCTCTCGCGGGCACCCGCTTCGCGGACTTCCGCACCGTCGAGGAGACCGGCTCGACCAACGCCGACATGGTCGAGATCCTGCGCACGCAGGATCCCACCGAGGACCGCCGTCCCGCGGTGCTCGTCGCCGACCACCAGAGCGCCGGTCGGGGACGACGGGACCGGACCTGGGACGCGCCACCGGGCTCGTCGCTGTTGATGTCCATCGGTCTGCCGGTCGGCGACATCGACCGGTCCCGCTGGCCGCTGGTCAACGCCGCGGTGGCCCTGGCCGCGGTCGACGCGGCGCCCGACCTGCGGATCAAGTGGCCCAACGACCTGGTGGAGGTCGGCTCCGGCCCGGGCGGTGCCGACCTGAAGGTCGGAGGGATCCTGGCCGAGCTCCACGAGGACCTCGGCGGCATGGGCGCGTGCATGATCGTCGGCATCGGCCTCAACTTGAACTGGGGCCAGATGCCACCGGAGCTGGCCGACACCGCCACCTCGCTCGACGTCATCCTGGGCGGCGACGTCGTCGCCGACGTGATCGTCACCGACCTGCTCGTCTCGCTCGACAGCAAGTGGCTGGGGATGCTGGGCCGTTCCGCCAGGAGCATCGAGCCGTTCGTCGACGCCTACCGGTCCCGGTCGACCACGATCGGACGCCACGTCCGCGTCGAGCTCGACGGTGACCGCGAGCTGGTCGGCACCGCCGTCGACGTCGACGACTCGGGAGCGCTCGTCGTCGAGGGCGAGGACGGCACCCGCCGTACCGTCACCGTCGGCGACGTCGTGCACCTGCGGGTCTGATCACGGGTCGACCGCGTCGGCGTAGGCCCGGGCCCAGATCCGGGCGGCCCGCTCGGTGAGAGGGCCCGGTGCTGCGGGCAGGGCCACCCCGTCGACGTGGCTGATCGGCTGCACGTGACGACCGGTCGACACCAGGAACGCCTCGGCGGCCCCGGCGAGCGCCCCCACCGGTAGAGCGGCCTCGACCGCGGGCTGCCCCGCCGCGGCCATCGCCTCGAGCAGCAGGGCGCGGGTCACCCCGGCCAGGCAACCGCTCGACAGGGGCGGCGTGACCAGGACGCCGTCGTGGCCGACGAACACGTTCGAGCCGGTGCCCTCGCAGAGCTCGCCGGCGGTGTTGGCCAGGACGGCCTCACCGGCGCCGACGGCGCGGGCGAGGCGCAGCGCCACGACGTTCTCGGCGTACGACGTCGTCTTGAGGCCGGTCAGGGCGCCGTTCTCGTTGCGGGTGAACGGAACCACCACCACCGCGGTCGGGTCGCGCTGAACCGTCATCGACGTCGCGGAGACGATCAGGGTGGGTGCGGCGTCACCTCGCTCGGATCCCATCGGTCCCGCCCCGCTGGTCACCGTGATCCGCAGCCGCCCGCCCGACGGTCCCCACGCCGAGCTCACGGCGTCGACCGCACCGCTCAGCCGGGTTCGGTCGGGTGGGTCCAGACCCAGCCCGTGACAGCTGCGTTCGAGCCGGTCCAGGTGGCGGGTCAGCGCGAACGCGGCGCCGCCGCGCAGCTCGATCGTCTCGAACACGCCGTCGCCCACGGTCAGGCCGTGGTCGTTCCATGCCACCGCCGCGGCGGCGGGATCGACCAGCCCGCCGTCCAGCCACAGCACCACCGGGTCGGTCACGACGTCACCATGCCCTGCGCGACCCGCAGCAGGTTCCGCGCCTTGAGCTCGGTCTCCTGCCACTCGCCCTCGGGGTCCGAGTCGATGGTGATGCCGCCGCCGGTGCCCAGGTGCAGCCACCCGTCCTCGATCCAGAACGTCCGGATCGCCACGTTCAGGTCGCCCCGTCGTCGATCGGCGTCGACCCAGCCGACCGCGCCGCAGTAGACGCCCCGCGGCACCGGCTCGAGCGCTCCGATGACCGCCAGCGCCGCCTCCTTGGGTGCGCCGGTCACCGACCCGGGCGGGAACGTGGCGTCCAGGGCGTCGGCCCATCCCGTCCCCGGACGCATCCGGCCCTCGACGGTGCTGACCAGGTGCACCAGGCCGGGGTGCTGCTCCAGCGCCAACAGCGACGGGACCGTGACCGAACCCCACTCGCACACGCGTCCCAGGTCGTTGCGCACCAGGTCGACGATCATGACGTTCTCGGCCCGGTCCTTGTCGAGCAGCGACTCCTCGTCGACCGCGGTGCCCTTGATCGGCGAGGAGCGCAGCACGTCGCCGTCGCGGGACAGGAAGCGCTCAGGCGACGCGCTGGCCACGTGGATGCCGTGGTCCGGCAGGCGCACGACGGCCGAGAACGGCGCCGGGTTCCCGGAGGCCAACGCGGCTCCCAGCGCAGCGATGTCGGTGGTGGTGCCGTCGGGGGCAGCCGGGAGCGGCGCGCTGAGGCGTCGGGTGAGGTTGACCTGGTAAACGTCGCCGGCGCGGATCATCTCCCGGATGGAGTCCACCCCGGAGCAGAACCGGTCGCGGTCCAGGCTGGTCGACCACGCGGTGGGGTCCGGCCCGACCCACGGGTCGCCCGGCCAGCGCGTGGCGGGTCGTACCACGGCGAAGCGGGCGCACACCGGCGGTCCTTCGAACGGGATGACGACCGCCCAGAACCCGGTCGAGTCGAGGGCGCTCAGATCCGCGGTCACGTCGCGCAGGTCGGTGCACAGTCGGCCGCCGACGACGGCGAGGGCGACGTCAGCGGTGACCATCGGCCGATCCTACGGCCGCGGAACCTGAGAGGGCCCCCGAGTGGACGCCGGGCATGCCCCGGAGGAGACCGCCGCCGCTGCTACCGTCGGCCGATCGTGGGACGAGCGACAGCACGCGGGTCGGGCCGCACCGGCCGCACGTGGCCCCAGCGCATCCTCATCGGGGTCAACGTCGTGCTGGTGCTGGCGTGCCTGGGGATCGCGGCCGGCCTCACCAAGATCCGCACCACCCTGGAGCAGGTGCCGGTCGTCGACGTCGGCGGCGCGCTGTCGGCCCCGGTCGACGTCGGGCAACCCCGCAACGTGCTGATCATCGGCACCGACTCCCACAAGGGCCTCGACAAGTCGGACCCTGTGGTCAAGGGTCGGCTCGAGGGCGAGAACCTGGCCGACGTGATCATGGTGCTGCGGGTCGACCCGACCGACGGATCGGCCCGGCTGCTGTCGATCCCGCGCGACTCCAAGGTGGAGCTGCCCGACGGCTCCAAGCAGCGCATCAACGCCGCCATCGGCGGACCGCAGGGTCCCAAGACCCTCGTGCAGACCATCAAGCGCAACTTCGGCATCTCGATCGACAACTACGTCGAGGTCGACTTCGCGGCGTTCAAGGACCTGGTCGAGGTGCTGGGCACCGTGCCGGTGTACTTCACGACCCCCGTCCGGGACCGCACGACCGGGCTCTACATCGACGACGCGGGCTGCATCCCTCTCAACCCGGACCAGGCGCTCGCCTACGCCCGCAGCCGCCACTTCGAGTTCAAGCAGAACGGGAAGTGGAAGACCGACGGCACCGGCGACCTGGGCCGGATCAGCCGTCAGCAGGACTTCATGAAGCGGGCCATGCGCCGGGCGTCGGACCAGGGAATCCGCAACCCGAGCACCGCCACCGGCATGGTCGACGCCGCCGCGTCGGCGGTCGTGCTCGACGACACCCTCAACGTCGGGACCATCCTGGACCTGCTCGGGCAGTTCCGCAGCTTCAACCCCGACGACCTGGTCACCTACCAGGTGCCGACCGAGGCGGCGCCGAGCGGGGGAGTGGCCTACCAGGCGGTCATCTGGGACCAGGCGATGCCGATGCTGAGGCCGTTCTGGTCCCAGGGCGACACCCGTCAACCCGCGGACGTCATCGTCGACGTCAAGGGCTCGTCCAAGGCCTCCGACACCCTCCAGTCGCTGTCGGACCAGCTCGACGCGGCGGGCTTCGACGCGGAGCCGGTCGAGGCCCGCGGCGCCGGGAACGCGACCACGATCACCCACGGTCCGCTGGGCCGGGACGCGGCGGTGCTGCTGGCCCGCTACCTGGGGACGGTGCCCAAGTTGGTCGAGGACCCCGACATCATCGGGTTCCGGGTCGTGCTCAACGTGGGTGCCCCGGCCCCGACCGTTCGTTCCGAGCCCCTCCCCGTCGACCAGCTGCCGCCGGCGTTGACCACGACGACCACCACGGCGCCGCCTCCGAGCGACGCACCCGCCGACTCGAGCACGACGACGACGGTCTTGGACGGTGCCCCACCGGACGCCGCCCCCCCGGGCATCGTGCCGACCGACCCCGAGAAGGCCGCCGCCTGCCACTGACCCACCGGGTCCGGGCGGTCGTCAGCTCCGGCGGTCGTCAGCTGTCGCGGGCCTCGGCCTGCTCCCGGTTCTCGCGGTACCAGTCGATCGTCCGGCGCAGGCCCTCGCGGAACGGCACCCGGGCCTCGAAGCCGAACGCGTCTCGGGCCCGGCTGGGGTCGACCCGACGGCGGGGCTGACCGTCGGGCTTGGTCGTGTCCCAGCGGATCTCGCCGTCGAAGCCGACCAGCTCGCAGATCAGGCCCACCAGGTCGCGGATCGGCATCTCCTCGTCGGTGCCCAGGTTGACCGGGTCGCGTCCGTCGTAGAGCTGAGCCGCCAGCACGATCCCGTGCGCGGCGTCGTCGACGTAGAGGAACTCCCGTGACGCGGTGCCCGTCCCCCAGACCTCGATGCTGTCGGCACCGGACTCGGCGGCGTCGACGCACTTCTTGATGAGTGCGGGGATCACGTGGCTGACCGACGGGTGGAACTTGTCGCCGGGCCCGTAGAGGTTGGTCGGCATCAGGTAGATCGCCGACTGGCCGTACTGGTCCCGGTTGGCCTGGAGCTGCACCAGCTGGGCCAGCTTGGCGATCCCGTACGGAGCGTTGGTCTCCTCGGGGTAGCCCTGCCACAGCGAGTCCTCGCTGAAGGGCACCGGCGTGAACTTGGGGTAGGAGCAGATCGTGCCGATGACCACCGTCTTGGGGGTCCGTGCCCGCAGCGTGGCGTCGAGCACATGGGTGCCCATCAGGAGGTTGTCCAGGTACAGGTCCGACGGCCGTTCCATGTTGGCGCCGATCCCGCCGACCTTGGCGGCCAGGTGGATGACCAGGTCGGGGGAGTGGAGGCCGATCATGGCCTCAGCGTCCTCGCGGCGACGCAGGTCGTACTCGGCGGCACTCGGCGCGATCACCTCGGCGGCGCCGACGTCGTGGAGCTCCCGGAGCACCGCCGAGCCCAGGAAGCCGTTGCCGCCCGTCACCAGCACCTTCCGGTGCCGCCAGAAGTCGCTGTGCGGATCTCCGACCATCGCCGAAAGCTACGCCATCTCGGGTTGGCGCTCGTGGCGTGCATGCCTCCGGGCGTGCCGGAGGTGCGAGAGACTGGCCGACGGTGCCCCCCGACGACCCGACCCTGCCGCGCCCCGATCGTGACGTCGCTGCGCGCCGCGTCGCCCTCACCCTCACGCAGTTGTCGCACCGGGTCCCGGGCGGAACGGCCACCTCCGTGCTCGAGCTCGGCCGAGCACTCATCGAGCGGCGAGACGTCGAGGTCGTCGTCGTGGGAGCCCGCGGGCTGACCCGACGGCCCCCCGTCCTCGGCGCCGACGTGGACGTGACCGTGGTCGATCTCCCCCTCCCGGCACGGATCCTCTACGACGCGTGGGACCGGACCGGTCGCCCGGCGGTCGACAGTGCTGTGGCCGACGGTGCGGTGACCGACCGGGCGGGTGCACCCGACCTCGTCCACCTGACGGTTCCGATGGGACCGCCCCGCGGTGCGGTGCCCCTGGTTGCGACCGTGCACGACCTGTTCCCGCTCAGCCGTCCCGAGTGGTTCACCCGACGGGGGGTCCGACTGATGGCGCCTGCTCTCATGCGGATCCGGGACCGTGCCGACGCGGTTGTGGTCCCGTCCCGTTCCGTGGCCGACGACTGCCTGGCTCACGGCTTCGATCCCGACCGCCTGCACGTCGTGCCGTGGGGCTCCCGACCCGTGCGGCTCCCCGCCGACGGCGCTGAGTCGGTCCGTCGACGGCACGGGCTCGTCGGCCCGTACGTGCTGTTCGTCGGAACGGTCGAGCCCCGCAAGGGCCTGCCGGTGCTGACCGACGCCCTCGCCCGACTCGGTCGGCCGGAGCTGACCCTCGTGGTCGCGGGTCCCGCCGGCTGGGGGCCTGCCCTCGACGGGGAGCTGGGAACGGTTCCCGGCCCGGTCGTCCGCACCGGATACCTGAGCGACTCCGACCTGGCCGCCGTGCGCGCCGGCGCATCGGTGTGCTGCCTCCCGTCGTTCGCGGAGGGGTTCGGCCTGCCGGCCCTCGAGGCGCTGGCAGCCGGAACCCCGGTGGTGACCACCGCCGGCACCGCGTTGGCCGAGGTGGTCGGCGACGCCGCCGTGCTGGTCCCCGCCGGTCGTCCGGACCGCCTGGCCGACGCACTGCGTCGGGTGCTCGACGACGAGGACCTGGCCGCGGTCCTACGCGCCGCCGGGCCCGAGCGGGCCGCCACGTTCAGCTGGGAACGCACCGCGGAGTCGACCGCCGAGATCTATCGGGCGGTGACGCCGTGACCCGGGTGCTGGTGAACCTGCTGTGGCTGGTGCCGGGCGTGGTGGGCGGCAGCGAGGAGTCGACGACCGATGCGCTCAGGGCGGTCGCCGACGTCTTGGACCGGGACGGATCGGGAGGCGACTTCGACATCCACCTGGCGGTCCTCGAGCAGTTCGCGCATGCACACCCCGACCTGGCGGAGCGCTACGACCTGGTCGTGGCAGATCAGGACGGTCGCGACAAGCGCCGCCGGGTGTGGGCGGAGCAGACCTGGTTGGCGGCCCGCACCCGAGCGCTGCGCCCACAGGTGGTCCACCACGCCGGCGGAGTCGTCCCGTTCGTGCACCCCGGGCGGACGGTCCTGACCGTCCACGACCTGCAGCCGCTCGACCTCCCCCACAACTTCCGTCCGGCCAAGCGGAACTACATCCGGCTCATGGCCGCCCGTTCGGCGCGCGCCGCGGACATCGTCACCGTGCCGAGTCGGTTCACCCGGGAGCGGGTCATCGAACGGCTGCGGGTGGCCCCTGCCCGGGTCGAGGTCGTCCCGTGGTGGGTCGCGCCGCCCCGACGTCAGGACACCTCCGAGCTCTTCCCGCTGCCGCCGACGCTGGGCGGCGACCGCTTCGTCCTCTATCCGGCGATCACCTATCCCCACAAGCGTCACGACGTCCTGCTCGACGCGTTCGCCCTGATCGCGGCCCGACACCCCCGACTGCGTCTGGTCCTCACGGGGGGTGCGGCCGCGTCGGAGAGCGCGGTGCAGACCCGGATCCGGCGGCCGGACCTCGACGGCCGGGTCCTGCGCACCGGCCGGGTCCCGGCGGCACAGCTCGAATCGCTCTTCGCCGCGGCGGCTGTGGTGGCGGTCCCGTCCGACTACGAGGGTTTCGGCCTGCCCGTGCTCGAGGCGATGGTGCGCGGCGTGCCGGTGGTCGCCGCGGCGGCCGGGTCGCTGCCCGAGGTGGCCCGTCCCGAGGACCTGGTGCCCGCCGAGGATGTGGCAGCCTGGGCTGCTGCCATCGAGGCTGTCCTCGCCGAGTCGACCGACGCCCGGACGGCTCGCATCGCCGGGGGTCGGGAACGGGCGGCGCAGTTCGGTCCGGAGCGCACGGCGGCCGCCCTGCTCACGGCCTACCGTCGTGCCGCCGCTGCCCGAGTCCCGACGTAGAAGCCGCTGCACCCCGCTCATGAACATCCTCGTCCTCTGCCCCCACTACGCCCCCGACGTCGCCCCCACCGGCGAGGTGATGACCGCCATCGTCGAGGCCCTCGCAGCGCGGGGGCACCGTCTTCACGTGGTGACGGCGCTGCCGTGGTACCGCCACCACGCCGTCGAGGACGGCTGGACCGGGCGACCGTCCCGAACCGAGTCGACCCCGTGGGGTTGGATCACCCGGCTCCACCCCTTCCCGACCGACAAGACCAACATCCCCGCCCGCGGCGTCGCCTTCGCCGGCTTCACCGGGATGGCCACGGTGCGCGCCGCACTCACCCGGATCCGGCCCGACGTCGTCATGGTGATGTCGCCGCCGCTCCCGCTGGGGGTCGCCGGCTGGTTGGCGGCGATCCCCCGGCGCACGCCGTTCGTGTTCAACATCCAGGACGTGTTCCCCGACGTGGCTGTCGAGCTCGGAGCCATCACCGACCCCCGGGTCATCGCCGCCGCGTCGTGGCTCGAGCGCTTCCTGTACCGGCGTGCCGACGCGGTCACCGTGCTCAGCGACGACCTGCGTCACAACGTCGCCGGCAAGCTCGGTCGGCACCGACCCGAACGGGTCGTGGTCATCCCGAACTTCGTCGACACCGAGCGCATCCGCCCGACCGACCCCGACAACACCTACCGCGCCGAGAACGACCTGACGGGGCGAACGGTGGTCATGTACGCCGGCAACGTCGGGTTGTCGCAGTCGCTGGACCTGGTGGTCGAAGCGGCCCGGCGCTTCCGCGACCGCGGGCGCGACGACGTCGTGTTCGTCATCAACGGAGGGGGCTCCGCCCTGGCGGGCCTGCGGGAATCGGCCCGTGGGCTCGACAACCTCCGGTTCGTGGGGATGCAGCCACGGGAGCGGCTCCCCGACGTGCTGGCCGCGGGCGACCTGCACCTGGTGCCGCTGCGCACCGGCCTGGCCCGATCGAGCGTGCCGTCCAAGCTGTACTCGATCCTGGCCGCGGGACGGCCCGTGCTGGCCAGCGTCGATGGCGGGACCGAGGTCGCCACCACGATCGAACGGGCCGGCGCGGGGGTGTCGGTCCCACCGGAGGACGCTGACCGGTTCGTCGCCGCCCTCGAGCGGATGCTGTCGGATCGATCCGCCCTGGCCGCCATGGGTGCCTCGGGCCGGGCGTTCGTCGAAGGCTGGGTGTCACCCGCCGCGGTCGGTGCTGCCTACGAGCAGCTGTTCGAATCGGTCCGGGTCGGTCGGCTCAGAGCCGGGCCTGACCCCGAACAGGAGTCCTGAGCGGCGCCTCGGGCGGGTTCGGTCCGACGGCCGTCGCGGCGCTACCGTCTAGGCCCGTATGGGCAAGGCCTCCTCCTCCAAGAAGATCCGGCGCGTCCAGCAGGCCGGCGTCAGCCGTGCCCCCGGGCAGCGTCGGAACCTGGCCTATCCGGCCCTGGTCGTCGCGATCATCGTCGTCGGGACGGTGCTGGTGTTCCTGGCCCGCGACAGCCGTCAGGCCACCGCCAGCGAGGCTCCCACCACCCGCGACCACTGGCACGAGGCGGTCGGCATCAACATCTGCGGCGAGTTCCTGGGCAACCCGTCCGACGACGGTCCGGACCGCTCCGGCATCCACACCCACGCCGACGGGCTGATCCACATCCACCCCTTCGGTTCCGGCGCCACCGGTGAAAACGCCACGATGAAGGTGTTCCTCGACCAGATCGGCGCCAGCGTCACCGACGACTCGCTGACCCTCAAGGACGGGACCACCAAGACCAACGGCGACAAGTGCGACGGCAAGGCCGGCGAGGTGGCGCTGTTCGTGTGGCCGCCACAGGCGAACGACAAGTCCGAGCCCGAGAAGTTCACCGGCACCGACATCACCGAGCACCGCTTCACCGAGGACGGCGGCGCCTACGTGCTGTCGTTCAACCCGAAGGGCTACACGCCCAAGCTGCCGCCGTCGATGACCGAGCTGGCCAACCCCTCCGACGTCGAGCCGGGTCAGTCCGGCGGCGGTCTCAACAGCGCGACGTCGAGCACCGTGCCCGCGGCGCCGAGCACCCCGGCCGAGTCGACGACCACGGCCGCTCCCGCTGAGTCGACGACGTCCGCCCCTCGCTGACATGAAGGCCGTCATCCTCGTCGGGGGCTTCGGCACCCGACTCCGCCCGCTGACGCTGTCGGTGCCCAAGCAGATGCTGCCGATGGGCGGCGTCACCATGCTCCAGCGCGTGGTCGAGCACCTCGGCGGACTGGGTGTCGAAGAGGTCGTGCTCTCGCTCGGCTACCAGCCCGAGGTATTCCTCAAGGAGTTCCCCGACGGGGAGATCGCCGGGGTGCCCGTGCGCTACGCGGTCGAACCCGAGCCGCTCGACACCGGAGGGGCGATCGCCTTCGCCGCCCGCCACGCCGGGATCGACAGCACGTTCCTGGCCCTCAACGGCGACGTCCTCACCGACCTCGACGTCGCCGAGCTGTGGGCGTTCCACCGCTCCACCGGCGGCGCCGCCACCATCGCCCTGACCGAGGTGGAGGACCCGTCCCGATACGGCGTCGTCCCGCTCGCGGCCGACGGGCGCGTCGAGGCCTTCATCGAGAAGCCCGAGCCCGGCACGGCCCCCACCCACTGGATCAACGCAGGCACCTACGTGCTCGAGCCCGAGGTGCTCGACCTGGTTCCCGATGGCGCCCGCTGCTCGATCGAGCGCGAGGTCTTCCCCGCCCTGGTGGCCCAGCGGCGTCTCTTCGGACTCCAGGCGTCGGCCTACTGGATCGACGCCGGGACGCCCGAGGCCTACCTCCAGGCCCACCTGGACATGCTCGACGGCTTGCGCGGCTCGTTCGAACCCGCGGTGTCGGACTCCGCCCGCGTCGATGCCGGAGCGATGCTCAAGCGGTCGATGGTCGGCGCCGGCTCCACCGTCGCCGCCGGGGCCCGAGTGGTGGACTCGGTGGTCATGGCCGGCGCCCGGATCTCGGCCGGGGCGAGCATCACCCGATCCATCATCGGGGCCCGTGCCGTGATCGGCGAGGGGTGCGAGCTGTCGGAGCTGTCGGTCGTCGGCTTCGACCAGGACGTCCCGGCCGGCACCGTCGAAGCCGGGGGGCACTTCCCTCCGCCCACCGAATGGCCGGCGTGAGCACGTCGCCGGACCGGGTGGCACACCGTACGAGCAGCCCCGGTCGGATCGGACCGGCCACCGGAGGGGCGACGAGAACGAGGGGGACCCGATGAGGGCACTGGTGACGGGAGGGGCCGGGTTCATCGGCTCGAACCTGGTCGATCGGCTCCTGGCCGAGGGCTACGCAGTGGACGTGGTCGACAACCTGTCGAGCGGCAAGCTCTCCAACCTGGCCGACGCCCGAGCCGACCGCGACCACGAGTTCACCTTCCACCAGATGGACATCTGCGACCCGGCGGTCTCGGAGCTGATCGAGCGGCGTTCCCCCGAGGTGGTGTTCCACCTCGGGGCCCAGATCGACGTCCGGGTCTCGGTGGCCGACCCGGCCCTCGACGCCCGCATCAACGTGCTCGGCACCATCAACGTGCTGGAGGGCGCCCGTCGGGCCGGTGCCCGCAAGGTCGTGTTCGCCTCGTCGGGTGGAACCATCTACGGCGACGTCGACCCCGACGACCTGCCCGTCGGCGAGGGCCACTCACAGCACCCCGTCGCTCCGTACGGCGTGTCCAAGAAGGTCGCCACCGACTACCTGCACGCCTACCGGGAGCTGCACCAGCTCGAGTACACCTCCCTGGCGCTGGCCAACGTCTACGGACCTCGCCAGGACCCGCACGGCGAGGCGGGTGTGGTCGCCATCTTCGCCGGGAGGCTGTTGGCCGGAGAGCCGTGCACCGTCTTCGGTGACGGCGCGCAGACCCGCGACTACGTGTTCGTCGACGACGTGGTCGACGCCTTCGTCCGGGCCGCGGAGCGGGGCAGCGGTCTGCTGTGCAACATCGGCACCGGGGTCGAGTCCTCGGTGCTCGACCTGTACGCGACCATGGCGGCCAACGCGGGGGTGACCGAACCCGCGACCCACGCCCCGGCGCGCAAGGGGGAGCTGGCCCGGTCCTGCCTCGACGCATCGCGGGCCGAGCTCCACCTGGGGTGGCGACCCTTCACCGACCTGAGCGCCGGCACCGCCGCCACCCTGGACTGGTTCCGGGAGCGGGGCTGAGGTTGAGGGCCTCGTCGGCTCCTATGATCTGACGTCCCGTCAGCTCGGCGGGTCGGTCGGCCAGCAGTCGACCGGGGACGGCGGCCGGGTCCGCCAGGGGGTGACCAGGTGGAGCGCTTCGCCGACAAGGTGGTTCTGATCACCGGGGCCGCGTCGGGCATAGGCCGCGCCACGGCGGAACGACTGGCAACCGAGGGCGCCGCCCTGGCTCTCTCCGACGTCAACGCCGAGGGGCTCGAGGCCACCGCGGAGACCTGCCGCGCCGCGGGTGCCCGTGTGTTCTGCCAGGTGTCGAACGTCGCCGACGAGGCCCAGGTCGCCGACCTGGTTGCTGCCGCGGTGTCCGAGCACGGACGGCTCGACGTGGCGGTCAACGTGGCGGGCATCCTGCACTTCGAGGACCTTCGGCGGACCGAGCTGGCCGACTGGGACCGGATCATCGCGGTGAACCTGACCGGGACGTTCCTGGTGTGCCGGGCGGTAATGGACCACCTCCTGGCCACCGGCGGCAACATCGTCAACACCTCGTCGACCTCGGCGCTGGCCGGCCACCCGTGGACCGTGTCGTACTCGGCGTCCAAGGGTGGGGTCTACGCGCTGACCCAGTGCCTGGCAGTCGAGTTCGGCAAGCAGGGCGTGCGCTGCAACAGCGTCGCTCCCGGATCGATCCTGACCCCGATCCAGAACGAGTTCCGCCTGCCCGACGGGGCGGACGTGAAGCTGATCAACCGGATCACCGCCCTCGACGAGCACCGCGGGCCCGAGACGGTCGCCAGCGCCATCGCGTTCCTCGCCTCCGACGACGCCGCGCACGTCAACGGAACCTGCCTCAAGGTCGACGGCGGCACCCTGGCCTGACGGGCGGCCCGGGCCGCCCGACGGGCTCGGGCCCCGTCAGCGGAACAGGTCCTCGGCGGGGGAGCGGACGACGTCGCCGAGGACCCCCCGGTGCTCCTCGGTGCCATCGTCGCGGCGGGGGCTGAACACCTCGTCGCCCAGTCCCCGCACGATCGCGACCGGCACGCCGGTCGACTTGCCCATCACCAGGTCGGCCGCGCCGGCGATCTCGTCGACCACGGCCACCTCGGTCACCTGAAGCTCACGACCGTAGGCATCGGTGGTCCCACGCAGGTCCAGGACCGGGATCAGCCCTGCCGATCCGATGGCCACGTCGGTCACGCCCCGCCGCCAGGTGCGCCCGAAGGTGTCCGACACGACCACGCCGACCTCGGTGCCGGTCCGACCCCGGATCCCGTCGCGGATGCGTCGCGCCGAGCGATCCGGGTCCTCGGGCAGCAGAGCCGCCCAGCCCCGCTCGACGTTGGACAGGTCGATGCCGGCGTTGGCACACACGAAGCCGTGGCGGGTCTCGGAGATGATCAGGTCGCCGCGCCGCCGGAGGATCCTCACCGACTCGCGTTCGACCAGCGGCTTGTGCGACAACGGGTCGTCCGGATCGACGCGCTCCATCGCCCCTTCGGCCTTGGACACCACCTTCTGGGTCACGACCACCACGTCGTGGTGGAGGAGCTCGACCGCGTCGCAGATCACAGCGGCCAGATCGGTGCCGCGGGTGACCTCCCCCAACCCCCGGACGGGGATCAGCTCGATGCCCCCGGTCACGCCCGCACCTCCGCGAGGCCCACACAGGTCGCGGCCAGGGCCGGGGCCACCCCTGGATCGCTCATGACCGTGGGGGTCACGACGGCCCGGATCCCCTCGGCCTCGACCCGGTCGGCCAGGGCCTCGTCGGCCGGATCGATGACCAGGGTGGACGCGATCGGGGCGTAGTGGCGTGCGACGCCGACCACAGAGGGTTCGAGGCCGAGCTCGCGCATCAGCCGGTCGGCGGGACCCTTGAGGGCGGCTCCGCCGACGATGGGGCTGATGGCGACGGTGTGGTCGCGTCGGGAGCGCACCAGGTCGCGGACCCCGGTGACCGCCAGGACGGGGTCGATCGACACGATCGGGTTCGACGGGGCGATGATGACCGCGGCGGCAGACTCGAGGGCGTCGATGGCCGCGGGATCCGGCCGAGCCCGGTCGGCTCCGTCGAAGCGAACCGACGCCACCTCGACCGCGTGGCGCTCACGCACGAAGTACTCCTGGAACGAGAGGTCCCTCCCGTCGGCGGCTCGCAGGCGGGTCCGCACCGGGTCGCCGGTGACGGGGACGAGGCGCAGGCGCAGGCCGAAGGTGCGGCAGATCTCGGCGGTGGCCTGGCTCAGGGCGGCACCCTCGGCCAGCCGTGACGTCCGGTAGAGGTGGGTGCCCAGGTCACGGTCGCCGAGCGAGAACCAGCCGGCGGCTTCGGCCTCGGCGTCGATCGCGTTGGCCGCAGCATGAGCCCGGAGCTGCTCCATCGCCTGCCACGTTTCTCCGCGGAGACCCCACCCGGTGTCGGGGTTGTCGGCGCCGGCGAGGGTGTAGGTGATCGTGTCCAGGTCGGGGCTGACGTGCAGCCCGTGGATGATCGAGTCGTCGCCGACGTTGACGATTCCCGTGACCGCCGTCGGGTCGTGGACCTCGATCAGCCCCCTCAGGAACCGGGCGGCGCCCACCCCGCCGCAGAGCACGGCGACTCGCCCCGTCGGCATCGGGGCGGCGGTCTCGGTCGTCATCGGCCGGACCCTACCGTCAGCCACCTTGCCCGCTTTGTCATGCGTGGACGTCGTGATCACGACGTCCACGCATGACAAAGCCGGGGTGGGGTCAGCCGATCGGGCCGAGGCGGCCCGACAACAGGTCGATGTCGGCGTCGACCATCATCGTGACCAGGTCCTCGAAGCCGACCGTCGGCGTCCAGCCCAGCGTGGACTCGGCCTTGGCCGGTGATCCGATCAGCAGGTCCACCTCGGCGGGCCGGTAGAACGCCTCGTCGATCACCACGAACTGCTCGTGGTCCAGGCCGACGTGGCCGAATGCGATCTCGCAGAAGCGCCGCACGGAGTGGGTCTCGCCGGTGGCCACCACGTAGTCGTCGGGGCTGTCCTGCTGCAGCATCAGCCACATCGCCCGCACGTAGTCGCCGGCGAAGCCCCAGTCGCGCTCGGCGTCCAGGTTGCCGAGCCGGAGCTCGTCGGTGAGGCCGAGCTTGATCTTGGCCACCGTATTGGTGATCTTTCGGGTCACGAACTCCAGGCCGCGGCGCGGTGACTCGTGGTTGAACAGGATCCCGCTCGAGGCGTGCAGGTCGTAGCTCTCGCGGTAGTTGACCGTGATCCAGTGGCCGTACTGCTTGGCCACGCCGTAGGGGGAGCGGGGGTAGAACGGCGTCGATTCGGTCTGGGGAACCTCGACCACCTTGCCGAACATCTCGGAGCTCGACGCCTGGTAGAAGCGGATGTCGGGGTCGACGATGCGGATGGCGTCGAGCAGTCGGGTGACACCGAGCCCGGTCACGTCCCCGGTGAGCACCGGCTGGCTGAAACTGGTCTGGACGAAGCTCTGCGCCGCCAGGTTGTACACCTCGGTCGGACGGTACGTGCGCAGCAGGTCGATCAGGCTGGCCTGGTCGAGCAGGTCGCCGGGGACCGTCGCGATGCGGTCCTGGAGGTGGGCGATGCGCTCGAAGGTGACCGTCGAGGATCGTCGGACCATGCCGATCACCTCGTAGCCCTCGTCGAGGAGGAGCTCGGCCAGGTAGGAGCCGTCCTGGCCGGTGATGCCGGTGATGAGCGCACGTCGGGTCATGGCTCTGTTCTACGCTCGTGGC